>Ga0210401_10000514_pt1 | contig 47057 bp, 42 predicted proteins | sample IncBWH32MmetaG_FD_150866 | JGI IMG/M metagenome (GOLD analysis project Ga0210401, IMG submission 150866) | Forest soil microbial communities from Barre Woods Harvard Forest LTER site, Petersham, Massachusetts, United States - Inc-BW-H-32-M | ecosystem: Environmental > Terrestrial > Soil >...
GCATCTGAAGCCGCGCCTCATCGGCCAGCGGCGAAAATCGCGGCTAGCTCGTGCGGCGGAACGACTTCGAGTTGGGCATAGGTGCAGTCGGTGGGTTTCTTGTCAGTGCGCCATCTACGGAAATGCGCCATGTGGCGGAAGCGATCGCCCTGCATGTGCTCATAAGCGACTTCGACCACCAGCTCCGGACGCAACGGTTCCCAGGACAGGTCTTTGCCTTGGCTCCAGCGACTCTGGCCACCTGGCATGCGATGCCCGGCTTCCCCGTCTGCGAGTTCAGATTCCGCCCAGCCCTTCCAAGGATGATGGGCGAGCGCGTTCTCGCGATAAGGCGCGAGAAATTCCACCAGCTCGCGGCGTTTCTCGGCCGTAAAGCTGGCGCATACGCCGACGTGCTGGAGCGCGCTCGAATCGTCGAAGAGCCCGAGCAGAAGGGAGCCGACCGCGGTGCGCTCGCTTTTCTTGTACCATCGAAAGCCGGCGACAACACAATCACAATCGCGCTCATGTTTGACCTTGAGCATCACGCGCTTGTTCGGCTCGTAGATCCCCGCAATTGGCTTGGCGATCACTCCGTCGAGGCCGGCGCCCTCAAAACGCCGAAACCAATCGGACGCCACGCTCGATTCGCGAGTCGCGGGAGTCAGATGGATGGGTGGCTTAGCCGATGACAGCAGGGTCTCGAGCATTTGGCGCCGGGTTTCGAACGACTCGCCCCGCAAGTCGCGGTCGCCCTCTGAGAGCAGATCGAAGAACACGATCGAGGCCGGGATTTGTTTGGACAGAAGCTTCACTCTAGACGCAGCCGGATGAAGGCGGAGCTGTAGCGAGTCGAAGTCGAGCCCGCCATCCTTGGCGATGACGATTTCGCCGTCGAGCACGCAACGAGTTGGCAACTGGAGGCGCAACGTGTCGACCAACTCGGGAAAGTAGCGGTTGAGCGGCTTCTCATCGCGGCTCTGGATCTCGATTTCGTCGCCGTCCCGAAAGATCAACGCGCGAAAGCCATCCCACTTCGGTTCGAAGATCCACGATCCGGCGGCCGGCAATTCGTCGACACGTTTGGCGAGCATCGGGAGGACCGGAGGGTTCACTGGAAGATCCACGCCCCATCTTATACCGTATAATTAGATCGTCGCCCTCAAGCCTGAGCGCCTCCGAAGTAAATCATGTTTGATAACTTATCCGATAAGCTGCAGAGGGTTTTCAAGAACCTGCGCGGCGAAGGGAAACTGACTCCCGAAAACATGGAGGCCGCGCTGCGCGAGATCCGCGTGGCGTTGCTCGAGGCGGACGTCCATTTCCGCGTCGTCAAGCAGTTCATCGAGAACATCAAGCAAAAGGCGATGGGCGAAGAGGTGCTCACGGCGCTGTCGCCGACACAGCACGTAGTCAAAATTGTTCGCGATGAGCTGATCAAGACTCTGGGCAGCCATCAATCCAAGCTGCGAATGGCCAATGAGGCGCCTAGCGCAATCATGATTGTGGGATTGCAAGGCTCGGGCAAAACGACGACGACCGGCAAGCTGGCGCGCTGGCTCTCGAAAAACGGGCACAGTCCACTGATGGTGTCTGTCGACGTATATCGTCCGGCGGCGCGGCAACAGTTGAGCGTGATCGCGCGGGATATAAAACTTCCGATCTACGAAGGAACGCCTGAAGAAACAAAGCCGGCGGAGTTGGCGCGTTCGGCGCGGCGGGATGCCACGCAAACAGGTCGGGATGTTCTGCTGGTAGACACGGCCGGGCGGCTGCACATCGACGATCAACTGATGCAGGAATTGCAAGAGCTGAAAGAGCAACTCTCACCGTCCGAGATCCTGTTCGTAGCGGATGCGATGACGGGGCAGGACGCCGTGAAATCGGCTGACGAGTTTCACAAACGACTGGGCATTACCGGGGTGATCCTCACCAAGATGGATGGCGACGCTCGCGGGGGCGCGGCGCTGTCTATTCGCTCCATCACGAATCAGCCGCTTAAGTTCGTGGGCGTCGGCGAGAAATTCGACGCGCTCGAGCCCTTTTATCCGGAGCGCGTGGCGCAGCGGATTCTCGGCATGGGCGATATGCTTTCGCTGATCGAAAAAGTGGAAGAGAATATCGACCAGAAGCAGGCCGAGGAGATGCAGCGCAAGCTGCTGGACGACGAGTTCACGCTGGACGATTTCCGCAATCAACTGCGCCAGATCCGCAAGCTTGGCCCGCTCGAATCGATCCTGGGAATGATGCCGAACATCGGGCCGATCAAACAACTCAAGGACGTGAAAGTGGATGAGGGAGAGCTGACGCGAGTGGTGGCCATTATCGATTCGATGACGCCCAAAGAGCGGTCGAATCACATGATCATCAATGGGGCGCGGCGGCGGCGCATCGCCAAAGGGAGCGGGACTACTGTCCAGGAAGTGAACGCCCTGCTGAAACAGTACGCCCAGGCGCGCAAGATGATGAAGAGCCTTAGCGGCGGCGCGGGTATGCTGGGCAAGCGGCTCGGCAAATTCAAGCTGCCAATGCTACAGTAGAAGAGAATGCTAATGATTCGACTGGCGCGATTCGGCGCCAAAAAGAAGCCAACCTATCGCGTGGTGGTGATCGATAAAGAGCGGGCCCGTGACAGCCGTTCGGTAGAAGTGGTGGGTTTCTACAATCCCATCAGCCAGCCGCATGTGGTTACCCTGAAACACGAACGCATCGAGTACTGGATTAAGAACGGCGCGCAGCCATCGGATACGGTTACGCGTTTGCTCAAGAACAATCCTGCACCCGCCCCCGTAACGGCGTAAAGCGCTTCCTTTGGTCGCGGCTCGGTGAAGCGATACATCGCGGCGCGGTAAGGCGCGGCTCAGCCAGTGACACTCTATCGCGCTATCGAGAGAGCCCACGTGAACGTCGCGCAAGCGGTGGCGAACACGAATGCAACAATCGCCAGTTGAGCCGAAGTAAGCCCCAGGATAGGCCGCCGAGACTTCACAGCGCAGCTGACTGACCTTGGGCCGCGTTTTCGATGCAGGCGATTCAACTGGCCGAAAGCCAACGCGAGGAAGACGAGATACACCCCTATCAGATAGTTGGCGAAAGCCGAGAGAACTGCATCATGGGCGATCTCCTGATATAAGAACGCGCCCGATACGGTCATTATCAGGATGGCCGCGAAGAGCGCGTACTCGAGCACAATTTCCGCTCTCCGTCTTGGAGCGCTTGAGTCCATTCCTTACGAGCTATCGGCCAAACACCTTGCGCACGACATAAGGCGAACCTCTGAGCAGCGGTCCAATAGTTTAGTTGCTCAGAGTTACCCAGGACGGCAGTTTGTTTCCGAACGCCCTTTCGATTCCGGCGTAGAGCGCGAGCACGGCATTGCCGGAGGCCTGGAATGAATCCAGCAGTTTCGCGGGCTCGCCGGTGTTCGTGGATCGGACTCGTTCCAGCATCAAGTGCGCTTGCATGAACCATTCCACAGGGCTTTGTTGCTGCAAATTGGAATTGCTGATGAAGTCCACGTAGGCTTGAAGCATTTTGTCGCGCTGCTCTCCAGGCGGGATCAGCTCCATCAAGGCCGCGAACACTACGCACTTCTGATGATAGAAATCCGCTTCGGACTTTTCTTGCGTAGGGGTCCATTCGCCCAGTTCACTGAGAAAATCAGCGAGCTGCTGCTGCCACTCGGGTGTGGAACGCTCGGCGTCGGAGAGGGGCTTGCCGTCGGGACCGAATCGTAGCTTGTTGGCGTCCTGGAGCAGCCGCTGCGCTTCTGACGACTGCCAATAGCGTTCAATCTTCGGCGTACTGCCGGTCTTGGGCGGTTCCGCCGGACCGTTGATCAGAACCGAGGCGCCCACGTCGTCCTTGCAGACTGTGCTTTTCTGCCGGTACTTGTCGAAAGAGGCTTGCATTTCGGGGGTCACCAGTTGGCTCAGATCGGCAAGGGAGGTCGAAAAAGACCGCTCGTCGGCCTGGACTCCTTCGAGCAGTCCGTTGAACCGATTCCAGAGAATGTCGCGCTGGGCGGGGGTGACGTTGGCAGCTTTGATCACTTGCGCCAGCGGCGCCAATTGTACTGGAGAAGTTGCCTGACCGACGTAATCGAGCAGGAAGTTGACGTGCTCGTCTTTGTCTCGCTCTTTCTGGGTGAAGGCGGCATTGGCGACCGCGCCCAAGGTCTGATAGAAGTCCGAAACATCGTAAACGAGGGCGTCATCGCAACTGAGCGACGTAAGCGTGGGTCGCGGAATGTTCTGAAACAATTCGCGGGCTTTGACGGCATCCAGCGACAAAAGATCACGCACCGCGCGGCTCTCTAACGATAGAGCGTCCAGCTTTAGATCATAGGCCTGGCTGAGATTGCCGGACCGAGTATCCCTCATCGTGCCGGGGACCCCGCGCATGCGCACCGGAAATTTGGCGCTGCCCCCCAGCTGGAAAGCCTGTTCCGCCAGATCAAGCCGGGCGCTTCGATCGGATATTTTGCCCGATTCCAGGACACGCAGCAACGCGTCGGAGGCGAACTCGGGCGGGGCGGAATGAGCCAGCTCGACGATGGATTGATATGGTTCGGGCAGTTTGGGCGCTTGGGCGAGAAGCGCGGCGGCCAGGAACAGAAGAGAGTATCGTCGCATGCCGAGAAGTTTACGCCCTTTAGAAATTTACAATGGACGCGAAGGAGATGGCCTCCAGGCTGGCGCCGCCCACCAGCGCGCCGTCGATTTCAGGCTGCGCCATGAGGCCGCGGATATTATCAGGTTTGACACTGCCGCCGTAAAGTATCCGGCACGCGGCAGCCGCCTCTGTTCCGAATTTCTTGCGAACTTGCTCGCGGATACATCGATGCGCGTCGGCGGCCATTTCGGGCGTGGCCACCTTGCCGGTACCGATCGCCCAGACCGGCTCATAGGCGATGACAATTCCAGCGAACTGCGCCGGCGTAAGTTTGTCCAACCCGCCTACGCATTGTGTTTCGAGAACTTGATTCGTCTTGGCCGCCTCGCGCTCCTGGAGTTTTTCTCCAACGCAATAGATCGGAGTCAGGCCACTGTCGAGCGCGGCGGCAATCTTCTTGTTCGCGGACTGGTCGGTTTCACCGAAGTACTGGCGGCGCTCGCTATGAGCGACGATCACCCATTTGCAGCCCACAGCTTTCAGCATATCGGGAGAGATCTCACCGGTGTAAGCTCCTTCTTTCGCCCAGAACAGATTCTGTCCGCCGATTTGGATCTGGGTGCCCTGACAGGCGTGAACGGCTGCTGGAAGATCGACAAAGGGCGGGCAGATTACGATTTCACAATGCGTCGAATTCGCGACCAGCGGTTTGAATTTGTCGAAGAATGCACCGGTTTCATTGGGTGTCTTGTACATCTTCCAGTTACCGGCCATGATGGGGCGTCGCATAAAAGGTTGTGGGTGGTGGGGAGTGGGTTGTGGGAAAAGCTAAATGAGCGCGGACAAAAAACTTGCTCCTTGTGAGATGGAGGCGCCAAAGTTTTGGGCGACTGTTTGGCCGATGTCGGATAGCGTAGATCGGAGACCGAGATTCGATCCCTCCGGTTTCCGGGGGCGGAAGGCGAGCAGGGGGACGTACTCGCGGCTATGGTCAGTGGAGGGCGTGGTGGGATCGCAGCCATGGTCGGCCGTAAGGATCAGGAGGTCGTTAGCCGATAGCTTGCGATAGAGCGACGGCAGCCAGCGGTCGAATTCCTCCAATGCGCCGGCGTAGCCTTCGACGTCGTTGCGGTGACCATAAAGCTGATCAAAATCGACCAGATTGACGAAGAGCAGGCCTTGGTCAAATTCGTCGAGCGCGGCTAGAGTTTTAGCCATGCCATCGCTGTTGTTTTTGGTCTTCTCGTGTTCCTGAATCCCGCGTCCTAAGAACACGTCGAAGATTTTGCCCACGCTGAATACTGGAACATCCTTGGCTTCGAGTTGATCCAGCAGCATCCCCTTGGGCGGAGGAACGGCGAAGTCCTTGCGGTTGGGCGTCCGGGTGAAAGCGCCGGGCTGTCCAATGAAAGGCCGGGCGATAACGCGCCCCACTTCACGAGGCCCCTGCAGGATTTCGCGCGCGGTCTCGCAGATCTTATAAAGCTCCCAGAGCGGGATTACTTCTTCGTGCGCGGCCACCTGAAACACGCTGTCGGCGGAAGTATAGACGATCGGCTTGCCGGTACGCATGTGCTCTTCGCCCAGTTGCTTAATGATCTCGGTTCCCGAAGCGGCGTAGTTGCCGAGCGTGCCGCGGCCGATCCGTTGCTCGAACTCGCGCATGATGTCGGGAGGAAAGCCGTGGGGATAGAGTGGAAAGGGCTTGGCCAAGTGAATTCCGGCCATTTCCCAGTGCCCGGTGGTGGTGTCCTTCCCGGGCGATGCGAGCGCGCAGCGCCCGAAAGCGGCAGTTGGATGGTCGGAGGGAGCAACGTGGTCCAGTGGCTTGATATTTCCGAGGCCGAGCTGCTCGAGATTCGGAAGATGTAGCCTGCGTTTGCGGGCGATGTTGCCGAGCGTGTCGCTGCCGGAGTCACCATAGGCGGCGGCATCGGGCATCTCGCCGATACCCACGCTGTCGAGAACGATCCAGGTGACGCGGCGGAAGTCCCCGCTCATTGGCTGATGGCTCCTTTAATCGGGCGCCGGCTGGGCTGCCCCAGGGCCTCATCAATGCGGTCCGACAGCATGTCGACGAAGCGGTCCGGCAGATAGCCGATCATGCGGCTGACGACCTCACCGTGCTTGCCGAAGATGATAGTGGTCGGAATGGAAGAAACTTGCAGCAGGGTCTGCAGGCCGTCGTCGAAATAGACCTTCTGGGCCCATTTCTGCGAGTCCAGAAAGGGCTTCACCAAGTTGTGGTCCTCATCTGTATCGATGGAAAGAAAGACAACGTCGCCGGAATCTTTGAAGCGCGTCTTCACCTCTTCGTAGAGCGGATGCTGGGCTCGGCAGGGTCCGCACCAGGTGGCCCAAAAATCCAGCACGATGACTTTGCCGAGCAGGGAAGAAAGCTGCAGCTTGTCGCCTTCGAGACCCGAAACGGTGAAGCCCATGGGGTCTTTGGTCTGCGCATTCGGGTCGTATTGACGGAGTTCCGCGCGCCGGGCGGCCAACTGGCCGGACGTCTCGTCGTAAGCTTTTAGGATCACATCGCCGAGGCCGGCCTCAGAGCCGGTCAGCTTGCGATACAACTCTGCCATACGCACGCGATCATTGACGCCATCCGAGTTGGCGGATTGCAGGGCTGTGATGGTAAACGCATCCGCCAGGTATTGGAGAGCTTGTTGATCCTGGCCAGCAGCGGAAAGCCAGCGAGCCGCCTCGTGCGCGGCCTCCACACTGGGGAAGACTTTGTAACTCGATTCGGCGATCTGGATGGCGTCCTGGTTATGGCCGAGCAAACCCTGGGCTCGAGCCTGAAGCAGCAGAGCGCGCGCCTGACTGCGATCAAATTCATCTTTGCGCTTGGCCTCTTCTCTGCCAGCGCCGGGAACAAACTTGTCTTTCTTGTAAGTCGCCTGCACCAGTTCTTCGCAGTGACGAGCGTGAGCCAAGGCGCGTTCCGCGCTGGACTTGTCGCCACCGTGAAGCTCGGCTGTGGCGACGTGTTCGAGGACTTGTAGATTGTCGGGGTCGCGCGTGAGGACACTTTCGCCGAATTGAATAATCCGGCGGTCGTCATTAAGATCGATGGCGGTTTTTGTCAGCGCTCGTTCCAGCTCGGCTCTTCGAGGCGAATTCGGAAAACGCTGGAGGTGGTTTTCGATCGCTCGCGCAAAATCCACAGGGCTATTTCCGGCCTCGCTGAGGGCAGTTTGTAAGCTTTCCTCTTCCGCCTTGGACAGGTTTTGCTGGGCGTACAGAGGGAGTACTGCTAAAGCGAGGACTAGTCCAAAGCCTTTCATGGCTGTGCTTTCTCTGGGACCACCGGCTTTCGAATGGATTCGCTCAGCCCGGCAGCTCGCTCGCGTGCGATATGCAGAAAGCTTTCGTTCTTAGCGATGCGATCGAGCAGCGGCAGGAACTGTTCGGGCGCCACCAGACGCTTGTGCTCGTAGGTGATCTGAATCTGGAGCAGGATGTCATTCACGCCGAGCTTGTCATAATGGACCGTCCGATCGAGCTCGATGAAATGCCGCTCGGATTCGGTGATGCGCTCGAACCAATCCAGCAGCGCCTGAGCGTTTGTATCTTGCGAGTAATTGAATTGGACCTCGTGTTTGTCGCCGCCGTCTTCGAAACGGAAGGTCTTGGTGCCCATGTTGGCGACCTTCAAACCGGACTCGACGGGCCGTTGGAACCGGCTGAGCTTTTCGGCCAAGCCGAATATCTCCTGCGTGTCGGCGGGCGGGAGTTGAAGCTTGATCGGATTGTCGTCGTCCTTGGCTTCCTGATAGGTCACTTGACCGTCCGGCTGGAGCGTGATCGCTGCGTATTCCGGTGTGCTGCCTTTGAAAAACTTGGAGTAAAAGAGCCGGGGCTCGGCGAGGGCGATAGCCGCCGAAAACGCCAGCAGCATGGCAAGGCGCTTTTTCATCGTACTGCTCTCAAGCGGAGCTCCGACGATACGTGAGTGGCGTGGCAAATGGCCACTGCGATGGCGTCGCAGGCATCCTCGGATTCGATCTCTTCGCGGAGGCCCAGCAGGGAATGCACCATCATCTTCACCTGTTGCTTCTCGGCGCGTCCATAGCCGACCACGCTGGTCTTGATCTCGAGCGGCGAATACTCGCCCACCGGCAATCCGGCCTCCGCCATGGTCAGCAGCACCACGCCGCGCGCGTGCGACAGTTTCAACGCGGTTTTGACGTTCTGGGCGTAGAACACTTCTTCGACGGCGGCGGAATCTGGGGTGTGCGAACCGATCACCTCCCGCAGCCCGCGCGCAATGGTCAGCAAGCGGATCTCCAGGGGTTCTTTGGGCCGGGTCTGGATGCAGCCCGCGGCGATCATGTGGTGAGAACGACCGTCGCTCTCAATGAGACCGTAGCCGGTGTGCGCGGCGCCACAGTCGATGCCCAGTATCCGCATGGCCGTTTAAGCCAGTGCCTCTAATTCCTTTTCGTCGACGTCGAAGTTGGAGTAGACGTTCTGGACATCGTCGTGCTCCTCCAGCGCGTCGCTCAACCGCATCATCCCTTGGGCGTTTTTGCCGTCCAGCTTTAGCAGGTTCTTGGGAACCATGGCAATCTCGGCGGACGCCGTTGGAATCCCGGCGTTCTGAATGGCCTGCAGGACGGCGTCATGCGCTTCGGGACGGGACAGCACTTCCCAACTATCGCCATCGTCTTTGAGGTCATCAGCGCCGGCATCCAGCGCGATAGTCATGAGCTGATCTTCGCCGGCCTTGTCCTTTTCGATGAGGATCTGGCCCTTGCGCTCGAACATCCAGGAAACACTGCCGAGCTCGCCGAGATTGCCGCCGTTCTTGGTGAAGACGTGGCGAATTTCGCTGACGGTTCGATTGCGATTGTCGGTGGCTACGTTGACCAGAACAGCCGCGCCGCCGGGTCCATAACCTTCAAATACGATTTCGTCGATCTGACCGCCCTCAAGTTCGCCGGTACCGCGCATAATGGCGCGCTTGATGTTCTCGGCGGGCATACTGACGGCCTTGGCGGCGGTGATGGCGGTGCGGAGGCGTGGATTCATATCCGGATCACCGCCCTGGCGGGCAGCAATCATGATTTCCTTGATGATGCGGGTGAACGCTTTCCCGCGCTTGGCGTCCAGGGCGGCCTTTTTATGCTTGATGGTCGCCCATTTTGAGTGTCCTGACATTGTGAATCCTTAAGTCGGGGAGAGCCTGACAGCATTAGGATATCACTAGGGGCACTGGCTCCGATTGTAGCCCGCGGATGCGGCTGGAGATCAGGGACTGAGGGCCCGTCTGTAATCTTATGCACAAACTTTGCTTACTTATTGGGTTGTCGACCGTGGTCCTGGGGGGCCAAAGCTTGGACCAGAAAATCCGGCAGGCCACCGCTAATTTTCGCGGCTCGGTCGGCTTATTTGCCAAGAATCTGGACACCGGCGCAAGCTATGGACTGCACGAGAATGAGCGCGTCCGAACCGCCAGCACGATCAAGCTGGCCGTCATGGTCACGGTATTCGATGCGGTGGAGCACGGTCGCGCGAAGTGGACCGACAAACTGACGCTTCACGATAGCGACAAGGTTGGCGGCACGGGCGTGCTCTTTGAGCTTTCCGACGGCATGCAATTTCCAATTCGCGATCTAGTACACCTGATGATCGTCCTCAGCGACAATACGGCAACAAACCTGCTGCTGGATCGCTTCACGGCTGACGCAGTCAACGCCGAAATGGATTCGTTGGGCTTACCAAACACGCGCTGCCTGCGGAAAATTCTAATCGGCGGAAAAGGGCCCAGCGGCGTGAGCCAAGCCGGACGGCTGGAGGAGAATCAACGGTTCGGGCTGGGAGTAAGCACGCCGCGCGAGATGGTGAGCCTGATGGAGAAGATGGAACAAGACGAACTGGCGAACCCAGCAGCGTCACGGGAGATGATCGCCATTCTGAAACGCCAGCAGGATAAGAACGGTATCGGGCGCAAGACGGGCGATATGCCGGTGGCCGACAAGACCGGGTCGTTGGATCACTTGCGGAGTGATGTCGGAGTGGTTTACACACCAGGCGGGCGCATCGCGATCGCAATCACCGTCGACGATGTGCCGGAGGTGAACTACTCGCCCGACAACGCCGGCAGCATTTTCATTTCGCAACTGACCGGCCTGCTGTTGGACGGCTTGACGAAGCATGAAAACCAACGCGACACGCATCCTCGATAATCTGGGCGTCGCCTATGAGCTTCGAGAGTACGCAGTGGATCCGGACGATTTGAGCGCGGAGACAGTGGCAGCAAAGATCGGATTGCCGGCGGAACAGGTTTTCAAAACGCTAGTGGTGCGCGGCGACCGAGGCGGTGTCTACCTGGCGGTGGTGCCCGGAAACAACGAAGTGGATGGAAAGGCGCTAGCGCGGCTGACCGGAGACCGCAGAGTAGAATTGGTCCCGCTCAAAGAAGTCCAACAGCTTACCGGTTACATTCGCGGCGGAGTCACCGCGCTGGGAGCGAAGCGCGACTATCCGGTTTACGCGGACGAAACAATCGAGTTATTCGAAGTGATCTCTGTCTCCGCCGGTATACGCGGGACGCAGGTTCTGCTTGCGCCTGGCGACTACCTTCGCGTGGTCGATGCGAAAGTGGCGCCGATCGCTCGCGAGAAGTGACATCGTTGTTGCAATTGCGTGAGGCAGTTCACGCTAGCGCCGTTCAGAAAGTTTTCCTTGACGCGAACGTTAGTTTGGGAGTATAAAGTCTCTTTCCCCTTAAATGATGATTACGCTTGATCCTGTGCTGATCAATTTTTGAGCGTACGGAAGGAAATTCCGAAAATGTCTGCTGCGCAAGCCGTTCTGGTTGAAACCGACTTCTTAGAAACGATGACGTCCGAACCGTCCTCAGACGAACTGGTTCGCGATCTGATTCACGATCTGCGCCAGCCGTTGAGTTCGATCGAGGCCATCGCCTACTATTTGGAAATGACTTTGCCGCCTGGACAGATTCAGGCGCGACTATACATGCGGCGCCTTCAGCAGTTGGTAGACCAAACCAGCTCTATTCTCCAAGACGCGGCCGCCGGGGTTGGAAAGGAAGTTGCGAGCCTCGCGTAGTCTCAACTTTGCTTTAGTTCGCGCAATTGCTTTTCAATCTCGGCTACTTCCTGCCGAAGCTCCGGCAAGCGCGCCAGGTTGGCCAGTTGCTCCAGATGCTGCTTTAGCGGGCGCGCCGGTGTACCCCAAACCACCTGCCCTTTACGGACGATCTTGGAAGTGAGAATCCCGCAACCGGAGCCAAGCACCGCGCCGGATTCAATGCGCGCCTTGTCGCCGATGCCTACCTGGCCGCCGATGATCGCGTAATCTTCCACTACTACTCCGCCGGACAACCCAGTCTGAGCGGCAATTAGCACGTGACGCCCGATGCGGCAGTTGTGTGCAATGTGGACCATGTTATCGAGCTTTGCGCCATCGCCGATTTGCGTCACGCCCAGCGCCGCACGGTCGACGCAGGAGTTAGCGCCGATTTCGACGTCGTTACCAATCTCCACGCGTCCAATTTGCGGGAACTTTTCGTAATAGTCGCCGCGCAGAACGAAACCGAAACCGTCCGCGCCCAGCACCACTCCGGAGTGCAGCACGGCACGATCGCCGATCGTTACACCGTTATAGATGGTGACATTGGCATGCACGGTGCTATCAGCTCCGATGTTCACCCCATCACCAATGACGCAGCCCGCGCCGATGCTGGATCTTTCGCCGATCCGGGTACTCGCGCCGATGGTCGCGTGGGGTCCGATGGCTGCTGATTTCGCAATGTCGGCGCTGGCCGCGATCACCGCGGTTGCATGCACGCCCGGCTGAATACCCGAAGGGGGATAGAGAAGTCCGATGGCGCGCGCGCATGCTCCGCGAGGATCGGCGACGCGGATGAGTGTCCTGCCTGCGGGAAACTCCGCTGTCACGAGCAGGCAGCCAGCACTTGAGAGGTGCGCTTGCGCGGCGGCCTTGCGGCTGCCAACGAATGCAATTTCCAGGGATCCAGCGGATTCGAGCGGAGCTACTCCACTGATCTCCAGATTGCCGTCGCCCTCCCAGGCGGCGTTCAATTCGCCCGCAATTTCGGTGACTCGCAATCCCGACCTCCCGCCACCCTGTATCATACAAACTTATGCCGGTTGATCCATCGGCCCTAGTGGCGCCTACGGCGCGTGTGCATCCTCGCGCGCAAGTGGGGCCGCAGGCGATAATCGGCGAGTATGCGATCGTCGAAGAAGATGTCGTGATCGGCGCGCAGTGCCGCCTGGAGCCGTACGTTTATGTGAAGCGCTGGACGACGCTGGGCGACCGCAACGAGATCTCTTCGGGAACCGTACTTGGCACCGATCCGCTCGACAAGAACTTCACAGGTGAGCGGAGCTATCTGCGCATCGGCAACGGCAACATTATCCGCGAGCACTACACGATCTCGCGCGGGACTCAGCCCGAAAGCATCACCGAAATCGGCGACGGCAATTACATCATGACGTCGGGTCACGTCGCGCACAATTGCAAGATCGGCAACAACTGCGTGATCGCCAGTTGCGCACTGGTGGCCGGGCACGTGGAGGTGGAGGACCAGGCGTTCATCTCCGGCGGAGTGGTGATTCACCAGTTTTCTAAAATCGGGAAGCTGGCCATGATCGGTGGCAATTCGCGGGTCAACAGCGATGTCCCGCCGTTTTTCCTGTATTCGGACTTCAACGTCGCGCCCAAGGGTCTGAACCTGGTGGGGTTGCGGCGAGCGGGGTTTAAGAGAGGGGAGATCGACGCATTGAAGGCGGCTTATCGGATTCTTTATAGATCGGGATTGAAGCTGGACGAGGCGTTGGCGCGCATTGAAGGCGAGTTGGACACGGAGCACACGCGCCATCTGGTGAATTTTATCCGCGCGAGCAAGCGAGGAATCTGCAGGGAATGATAATCTCACAGGCTGGCGAACGTGATGCAAACTGACCTGCCGCGCAAACTCGGCCTGCTCGATTCCCTCGCCATCGTGGTGGGGATCGTAATCGGGGGTGGGATCTTTCTGGTTCCGAACCTGGTGGCGCGTAATCTTGGCTCGGAAACGTCGATCCTGGGAGTTTGGCTATTCGCGGGCGTTGCGTCTTTCTTTGGAGCGCTGGCGTGTGCCGAGCTTGGCGCTGCGTTGCCGGCTACGGGCGGACAGTACGTTTATTTGCGCGAAGCATACGGTCCGCTGGGTGGATTTTTATACGGGTGGACGATGTTCGTGGTAGCCCGTACGGCGCAGGTCTCGTGGATGGCGGTCACGTTTTCGCTGTACGTTGCTTACTTCGTTCCGCTGACCCGGATGGCATCCAAGCTGCTCGGCATCGCGGCCATTGTTGTCCTTGCAACGATTAACTATCGCGGCGTTTCGGGTGGTGCGCTGGTTCAGAAGAGCTTCACGTTTGCGAAGGTCTTAGGACTGCTGATTATCATCGGCGGCGCTTTTTTCTTTGGTAGCCATGCTCGCGCGGCCTCGGCGGCAGCCATACCCCAGTTTTCGATGGGCCATTTTGGAGTCGCGCTGATCGCCTGTCTGCTGGCGTATGACGGCTGGGTCCAAGTGACTTTTGTGGCGGGCGAGATTCGAGATCCGAAACGAAATATCTTTCGGGCGCTGGCGCTGGGGGTGGGCATCTGTGTCGCCATTTATATGCTGGCGAATGTGGCGTACCTGCACGTCATGTCGATCCCCGAGATCGCAGCCAGCGATCATGTGGGCGCGTCCGCGGCGGAACGTATTTTGGGACCCGCGGGCGGGACGCTGGTGGCTGTGATCATTCTGCTGTCCATTATCGGCACCATCAACGGGTGCTTCTTGACGAGTCCTCGAATCTATTTCGCGCAGGCGCGCGATGGACTGTTCTTCTCGAAGTTCGCGGAGATTCATCCGCGCTTTTCAACGCCGGCCTTTTCGATCGTGGCGCAAGCCACTTGGGCTGTAGTTCTGCTGCTGAGCGGCACCTATGAAACGCTGCTGGATTACGCGATGTTCGCGCTGTGGGTCTCTTATGCGCTCATGGTCGCCGGCATGATGTTGCTGCGCCGCAAGCAACCGCACCTGGAACGGCCATATCGGATGTGGGGCTATCCAGTGACGCCGCTGCTCTTTCTGGCGGTCGCGGTCTGGTTCTTGGGAAATACGTTGATCGAAAAACCTGGGCCTTCAGTGGCCGGGTTGTTATTGATCGCCACCGGCGTGCCGGTTTACTTTGTGTGGCGTAAATCGGGCCGGCGGGTTGCGGATCCTGGCTTCGTCAAGAACGGCATAGTTAAGGAGAGGTCAGGCGGGTGATGACCAGCCCCGCCTGACCGTTACGCCTCGGAGGAGAGAGCGTAATTCTTGTCTGCTGAGTAGTGGCGGCCTGACGGCGTTATTCTCGGGGAATGTACGTTGGCGATGGGGCGGTCAGAAGGGCGGCGTTCTGACGTGAAACGCTTCGCCGGGACGAACCTCCTCGATAGCGGCGAGTAAGTCCCTTTGCATGACGCGATAGTGAGCGAGTTGGTTTTTTGCAACGTGAACGACAACGATGCCGATCTTAAATTTAGATAGGTTTTGCTGAAACTCAAGGTTTCCATCGATCGTCACGAGCACGTCGAACTCTTCCTGTGCGACCGCCAGGAGGGGGCCATCCTCCAACGCGTCCCAGCGTTGTTCGTGAACCGTGGCGACTCTATGATCTCCCAATAGAAGGGTGACGCGTGGGTCTACGCACTCGTCAATGAGGACGCGCATTCGAGAAGCTGGCTATTAGCGAAATCGAGGACAGACAGAACCTGCTGCCGGGTGATGGAGGGATACAGTCCCAGGAACCGATCAATCGTTTCGCCACCCTCGAGAAAGTCGATCAGACTCTGAACAGGCACTCGGGTGCCCCGAAAGCAAGGTGTCCCACTCATACGCTGCGGGTTCACCCACACCGCTTGCTCCAGGCGGCTTTTTTGTTCAGCGGTCACAATCTCAAAGTAAGCTATACCGGGCATGTGCGCAAGTTCATGTCCGTATCGCCGGGCGCGTCAAGTCACGGGCGGCGCGTGCCCACTACCACAGCCGGGTGGCGCCGTCCGTGGGCCTAACCGGATAGAACGCCGGGTCGAGACCGAACTTTACCCGATAGGCATCGCCCAGGGTTACCGTGAAATGGTCCAGGGCTGCGGGATCGACCAGATTGACGGTGCAACCGCCGAAGCCGCCTCCGATCATGCGCGCGCCGAAAGTTCCGGGGATGGCGAGCGCCGTGTCGACTAAGAAATCGAGTTCTTCGCAGCTCACCTCGTAATCGTGCTGCAAGCTGCGATGCGATTCCACCAGCAACCGTCCCATCTCGGCCAGGTCCCCGCTGCGGCTCGCGGTCACGAAGTACCCAACACGCGCATTCTCGCTAACGATGTGGCGGGCGCGCTTGAAAGTGGCGGGGTTACGAATCGCGCGCAGCCGATCCGGCGTCGCGTCGCGTAAATCCCGTTGAAGCTCGCGAACAGCCTCTTTGCATTCCTCCACTCGACGACGGTAAGCCGATTGAGCCAGCTCATGCTTGACCATCGAATTTACGGCCACGATCGCCGCGCCGGCCGGCAATTCCACTGGCTCGCAAGCGAAGCTACGGCAGTCGATTAACAGAGCCACGTTTTTGCGGCCGAAAACCGAAGCATATTGATCCATGATCCCGGACGGCAATCCAATGAACTCGTTCTCGGCGCGGCGGCATAACTTTGCGAGTTCGAGACTTGGCAGATCGCCGCTCCATCCCAAAGCCAATGCGGTCGAGACTTCCAGAGCCGCCGACGAGCTCAAGCCCGATCCTAACGGAACCGTGCTGTAGATCAGGAGATCGCGGCCTCGGCCAAACGGCAATTGCCGCGCTACGCCGAGCACGTAATCGCTCCAGTCCCCAGACGGCCGCAAGTTTCCGAGCTGTTCGATTGGCCACTGGCGCGCTTGCTTCAAGTTTTCTGAATAGACTCGGAAGAGTCCCTCGCGATTGGGCGCCGAGGCCGCGTAGCAGGCCAGATCGATGGCCATCGGTAGAACCAGACCGGAATTGTAGTCGGTATGTTCGCCTATGAGGTTGACGCGGCCCGGAGCGCGCGCGATATCCGGTGTATTCAGATAGCGGGTTTCGAAGGCTTCGATTACGAGCTGCGCCGGGCTAGCCACAGCATCACGCCTCCGAAGACGAGCATCGAAATGCCGCAATACAGATTCACATTCGCGAATTCGAGCGGCGCGCGATATCCGGCGGCGAGCCCAGTGATCCCCACCAGCAGCCCGACCAGAGCGAAGAAGAGGCCAATTGGAATGCGAAGATCGGACATATCACCAGAAGATCAGATTCAATGCAATCAGCGCGACGATCACGATGACCGCGAGAGGCGCCGGCCGTTTGTACCACGGCAAATCGGCATCGTGGGGAATGTCGGTCAGCCCGTACACGAGATTGTGCAAGTCTGAGGCGGGCTTGGGTTGCGATGCGAGGCTGACCAAAATCGTAACCAGAAAACAGGCCGACCACGCGAAGATGGCAATCCAGAAATTCTGCGCCATGGTCGATGGAAAGGTGTGCAGCACGCTTCCTAGCCAGCCGCCTTTGTTCTCGGCCACAGTCAGCCCGTGGGTCGCAGCGGCCGCTGTTGTTCCTGCCAGCAACCCGCTAAATGCCCCATGCCCGGTTGCTCGCACCCAGAACATGCCTAGCAGGAAGGTCGCAAAGAGCGGAGCATTGACGAACCCGAAAACGAGCTGGAGAAAATCCATAATGTTGTTGAAGTGCGATGCCAGATACGCGGTGGCGATGGAAAGCCCCACGCCGACTACGGTGGTCACGCGGCCAACGAAGAGGTAATGGGAATCGGGCGCGTGGCGGTTGATATGGCCCTGGTAAAGATCGTAGGTCCACACGGTGTTGAAGGCCGTGACGTTGCCTGCCATGCCCGACATGAAGGAGGCCATCAGCGCCGTGAGGCCGACGCCGAGCATGCCCGAGGGATAGAACTGAGCCATTAACGTGGTCAGCGTCTGGTCGTAGTCCAATCCGCCGCCGGCCTTGGACGGAATCGAATACCCGAGGGCCATGTGCGAAAGCGCTAGCGCCGCGATTCCGGGTACGATCACGATGAACGGCATCACCATTTTCGGAAAAGCCGCAATCAAAGGCGTGCGGCGGGCGGCCGACATCGAGTCCGCTGCCATGGCGCGTTGTACCACCAGGAAATCGGTACACCAGTAGCCGAACGAGAGGACAAAGCCTAACCCGGCCACCAAACCGAACGCTTCCACACCCATCGGATTCCTGGATGCATCGCCGACATACGACCAGGTGTGGGTCATCACTGGGGGCAGCCGCGACGCCATGCCGCTCCATCCGCCGGCCTGGTGGACAGCCAGCATCGCAAGCGGCGCGAAGCCGAGCACGATGAGGAAGAACTGCAGCACCTCGTTGTAAATGGCGCTGGTGAGCCCGCCCAGGAATGTATAGATCAGAACGATGGCGGCCGAAAGCAGCACGGAAGCGGTGAAGCTCCATCCCAAGACGAGCTCGAACAGCAGCCCTAAGGCGTACATCGAGATTCCGGACGAGAAGATGGTCATCACGGCAAAGGTGATCGCGTTCAGCGCCCGCGTTTTTTCGTCGAAGCGCAGCTTCAGATATTCGGGGACGCTGCGCGCCCGGCTGCCGTAGTAGAAAGGCATCATAAAAACGCCAACGAACAACATGGCCGGAACCGCGCCGATCCAATAGAAGTGCGCGGTCATGATGCCGTACTTGGCCCCGGATGCGCACATGCCGATCACTTCTTGGGCGCCAAGATTCGCCGCTATAAACGCCAGGCTGGTGATCCAAACGGGAACAGATCGTCCGGATGTCAAGAAATCCGCGCTGGTGGAGACCTTCCGCCTGACCAGCCACCCGATGCCGAGAACGAAGGCGAAGTACAGGGACAGGATCAGATAATCGACGGGGGCTAGCTTCAATCCACCGAAAGTCTAGCATATACGCCGCGGCTTTCCGTTGTGTGCGATGATTGCTCCTTACTCGTCAGATGCTCGTCTACGCCGTCACCATCTTCCTCAGCGCGTTTCTGCTGTTCGAAGTGCAGCCTATGATCGGCAAGATCATCCTGCCCTGGTTTGGAGGCGCGGCTGCCGTTTGGAGCACATGCCTGCTGTTTTTTCAGGCCGCGCTTCTGGCTGGTTATTTATATGCCCACTGCTCCACGCGATATCTAAAGCCGCGGCATCAGGCGTTTCTGCACATCGGCTTGATGGCGGTGAGCCTGGCCTTGCTTCCCATCATCCCGTCGGCTACGTGGAAGCCGGTCCAAGCCGGGGATCCTTCCATGCGGATACTTCTGCTGCTGACGGCGACTATCGGGTTGCCATACGTCCTGCTATCCACGACCAGCCCTTTGCTGCAAGCCTGGTATGTGGCGGCCAAGCCGGGCGCGGTTCCGTATCGATTGTTCGCTCTTTCGAACCTGGGGTCGCTGCTCGCGCTGTTTACTTTTCCGGTGCTGGTGGAACCCCTGCTGGCGACGCGCACGCAGGCCGTGAGCTGGTCGGGTGTCTACGCCGTGTTTGTGGTGGTGTGCGGGGTCGTGGCATGGACTACGCTTCGCGTCGCCGTTCCGAAGAAAGTTGAATCGGTCGGGCTCGCTGAAGCGACCTTGTCGGATCCGGCGACATCCGAGCCCCCGGCGCCCAATTGGTTGCTGCACGCGCTTTGGGCGGCGCTGGCGGCCTGTGCATCCGCGCTATTACTCGCCATCACCAATCACTTGAGCCAGAATGTCGCGCCCATCCCGTTTCTGTGGGTAGTCACTCTAGGCGTTTATCTGCTCAGCTTCATCATTTGTTTCGAGCGCGAGAAACTTTATTATCGGCCCGTCTTCCTGCCGCTACTGGCCATCGCTTTAGGAGCCGCGAGCTTTGCCATTTATTACGACGAGGGCAACGCGAATCTCAAGTGGTCCATTCCGATCTTTGTGGCCACGCTTTTTGTCTGCTGCATGGTTTGTCACGGCGAACTGGTACGGCTCAAGCCGGATCCCCGGCATCTGACGAATTTCTATCTCATGGTGTCGGTCGGCGGCGCCATCGGCGGTTTGTTTGTCGCGGTGGCGGCTCCGCATGTGTTCCACAGCTACGCCGAATTGCCGCTCGGGATGATCGCGTGTCCAGCGCTGGTGGCGATTGTTCTGTGGATTGCACCCGGCTGGTCGTCTGTCAGGGGAGTGCAGATTGTCCGCGTCGCGATGATTGTCGTTACGGTAGCGCTGGCGGGATACCTGGCCTATCAGAAACGTCTGGAAAATCGGCGTTACCTACTTTCTGTCCGCAATTACTATGGAGTGCTCCGCGTTTACGATTCACCGGACGCCGATGAGCACACGCCCGCTCGCAAGTTGATTCATGGCACGATCAATCACGGCTCGCAGCTTTTGGACGCCAAGGCGCGACGCACCCCCACCAGCTACTATGGCCCGAAGTCGGGCATGGGGCGGGCTATCCGATATTTCGCAAGTAAAGGGCCGGTCCGCGTCGGCTCCATCGGACTGGGTGCGGGGGTGACGCTCAGTTATTGCAGGCCGGGCGACTTCTTTCGAATCTATGAAATCAACCCGCTCGATTTTCAGGTTGCGACCAGTTGGTTCACGTTCTTCAATGAGTGTCAGGGCGATCATCAGGTGTTGATGGGAGATGCGCGCCTAACCATGGAGCGGCAGCCTCCGCAGAATTACGATGTGATCGCCGTGGATGCCTTCACCAGCGACGCCATCCCGGTTCATTTGCTGACGCACGAATGCTTCGCGGTGTACTTCCGGCAGCTTCAGCCCAACGGGATTCTGGCGGTACACGTGTCAAACCGCTTTCTGAATCTGGTGCCGGTGGTGGCGAGAAACGCGCACGATTTTGGCAAGACCGCGGTGATGGTGGACGATGATGGGGAAGACGAGGACTATCTGTCATCGAGCGATTGGGTGCTGGTATCGGGCGATGCTGAGGTTTTCAATCGTAACTTTTTCAAAGGTCATGGCATTGAGACTGCGCCATTGCGCGCCGGTTTGCGGCCGTGGACGGACGATTACAGCAATCTCTTTCAAATTCTGAAGTAATCGGGGCCCTCAATTGGTAGGTTGTGTCCCCGCTGGTGGCGCTGATCTTGAGGATGGGCGGGTGTGTGGAGGCGTGATATATTCGAGGTGGCGTAAGGGACGCATCCGGTCCGCGGAAAGGGTAGAAGCCCACCTGCTCGCAGTACAGTTTAGCGAATCTTCTTTCAGCCCGACGTGCGGACAACGGGCGCTTTGATGAAAGGAGTTCGCAATGTCGAACTATTCCCAAGACGCGCCACGTCCGCTTCCCGAAAATCCGAATCTTCGCCATCTTAAGGACCAAGCTAAGGATCTGTTCAAAGCCGCTGGCGCCGAGTCAATCACCGATGCACAATTCAAGATAGCCAGGCTCTACGGCTTTTCTAATTGGCCGAAGCTCAAGGCACACGTCGATTCCCTCGAGGACGTCGGGCAGCTCAAGCAGGCTATCGACGGTAACAGGATCGACGAAGTTAAAGCGCTCATGACCCGCAACCCGGCTCTGCACCAGGCGCCACTGGGATATGCAAAAAACGGGCCGCTCACCTGGGTGGCCGAATGCCGTGTACCTTGGGGGCCGCCCGCGCCGGCCAGGCTCGAGATAGCTCAATGGATGATTGAGAACGGGTCAGACGTGCATCAAGGTGGGGACGGTCCTCTGATGCGCGCGGCGCTCCGAGGTGAAAGAGTGCCCATGATGGAACTTCTTGTCGCCCACGGCGCCGATGTCAATGCCGAATGGAATGGGCATTTCCCAATTCTCTTCGCACCGTGTGAATCCGTAGACCCAGTTGCTCTGCAGTGGCTCTTGGAGCACGGCGCAGATCCGAACTGTCCGAAGCCCGGAAGGCGCACGACGGCGATGGACTATCTAATAGGAACCTATGTCCGTTCTTCGGAACTCGGAAGGTGCCTCGATCTGCTCATCAACGCAGGCGGTATTTCGCGATACAACTTGCCTGGCGTGCTGGACACCATCCAGGATCGGGTGGATCGGCTGGCTGAACAGCTTGATTCGAATCCCGGACTGGTGAGGGAACGCTTTCCGGGACTCGACTGCGGCAGTACCGGCGCGCGCCGGCTCCTGCTACAGGGGGCGACGCTCCTGCACGTGGCCGCGGAGTACGGGAGCACCGCGGCTGCCCAGCTTCTTATCGATCGTGGCGCCGAAGTAAACGCCCGCGCCGCTGTGGACGCAGCCGGCGTCGGAGGGCAGACGCCAATATTCCATGCCGTGACACAGTTTGAGGACCGGGGTCTTGCAATGGCACAACTCCTCTTGGATCGTGGTGCCCAACTGTCGGTGAGGGTGAACCTTCCCGGCCACTATGAGCGGCTGGATGAGGTGGTGGAGTGCACGCCGCTGGGATATGCGCTGCGGTTTCCCGGTATGGAGCATCTTGGCGCCAACCAGAGGACCGTGGCACTGTTGCGAGAACGAGGAGCATCGGAGTAATGATTCTTTGTGGGGGCGGTACGAAGTGTAGGCGGTCATAGCTGCGTCTTTTTTAGGGTAATCAGATTTTGGCGAGACCGCGGTGATGGTGGACGATGATGGGGAAGACGAGGACTATCTGTCATCGAGCGATTGGGTGCTGGTATCGGGCGATGCTGAAGTTTTCAATCGCAATTTTTTCAAAGGTTATGGTATCGACACCGCGCCATTGCGCGCCGGTTTGCGGCCGTGGACGGACGATTACAGCAACCTGTTTCAGATTCTCAAGTAATACGCGTGGAACGCGCCGCGGGGTGACGCTGGTGACGCTGATTTCGAGGGTGGGCCAGGAGTGTCCCCTGTTATTCGGTTGTCAGAGAGCGCGCGCAGGCACAAGAATGCCTGCAGCTCATTTCTAACATGCGACGCGGAGTCTGAACGGGTGGCGGGCGCGGATGTTATTGAGCGCAAGGAAGAATTCGCGCTGCGCCTAGCGTCACCGAGCGCAGCGTAGGCGAGCGTGAGATGATTGCGTCAAAGTTATATCAATCGCCATGATTCACTTCCCAGCCCGATCCATCCTCATCGCGGCAGCCGCTGCGCTTTCTGCACTGGGCCAGAGCAGCAGCTCCAGCACGATTGCCGGAGCCGGATATTTGTTCCCCGCTCCCATCAGCGTGGCTCCGGGACAAGTCATCACCATATTCGCGAGGGGAGTAGGCGGCACTCTCAAGCAGCCGGTGCAGGCCGGATTCGGCAGCTTGCCGACTTCGCTCGCCGGCATCAGCGTCACCCTCGTGCAGGCAAAGAACATCCTAGCGCCGATCCTCCAGGTAAGCCCTACCACGCTTAGTGGGAATTTTGGCGTGATGACGGCCATCACGATACAAATCCCCTACGAGTTGCAACTGCCACCTCCAAACGGCGGTTTAGGGGGAGGCGTCGCGCTTTTTGTGACCGAGAACGGCGTCGCCGGGACTTGGAGCGATTTGAACGCCGTGCCCGATCAGGTGCATATTCTGACAGTCTGCGATACGGTCCTCGGTGGCCCGGGCCCCTCCACCGGCAGGTGCCAGTGGGAGGTGACACACGCCAACGGCCTGCTGGTTTCGAACGCGAACCCGGCGTCGGTAGGCGAAGAACTGGTCGCATATGCAGCCGGTCTGTGCGACGAATCCCCCGATACCAACTGGTCAACCAGCCACGCAACCCGCGCCCACCGCGGAGACGTTCAGACTGGCCTTCAATTTCCAGGCCGATGCTTTACCTTCCTCGCCGTTTTCGCAGGTGACTCCAGGTATATCGTTTACCCCGATTCCATTGTTCGCGGGCTTGACGCCAGGATATCCCGGCCTATACCAGATCAACTTCGTCGTGCCTGCGGTGCCGGCAGGATTGCCCCCGTGTGTTTCCGGACAAGGACCGAATCTGGTCAACACGAATCTGACGGTGAGCGTGGCAGGTCTGACATCGTTTGATGGCGCTGCCATTTGCGTTTCACTTCCGCGGTGACTCACGCCGCAATAACTCTATCGGAAGCGCTCGGGCGCATCAGTTGCCGACGAAGTTAATCGTTACAAGGTCTGTAGACGTCTTTCCTAAGGAATCCGTGACCGTAAGCTGGAACGTGTAGGGTCCCCTCTGAGCGCCAAACTGCACGGACGGAGTTGCTGTTTCGCCGCCCAGGATCGCCGCTATTGGGTTTCCGAGTGGGATAGTCCACTGGTAGGTCAAAGGCTTGCCGTCCGAGCTCATAGAGCCGGTCCCATCCAATTGGAACTGGCGCGAAACAACGGTAACATCCTTTGGGCCGGCGACAGCAGCGGTCCTCGAACCGACGGAGCTGTTGACGGCGGAATCGACATAAGCCTTCTGATCCTCCTCCAACAGGAGGCGCGCTTGTCGAAGACCCTTAGCGGATCCGGTCACGGCGCTAACGTACGCCCCATGATTGGGGTAGCGCTCCTCGATCGACTGCCTCGGATCTCCCATGGCGAGCCGGTCGGCTTTGGTTTTCGGAAAATCTAGCTTCTGGCCCGCGGCGTCGCAACCATCATTGGCGCCAGCGGGAAATGCACGCAAACCCCATCCTGTATAGGTTGCCAGAGGAACGGCGATATCCGGAAGCCGGATACCGGCGACGTCGTTGCCGTCCGTATCAGTTGCCGGGACCAACGCCGGATATGGAGTTCCGATTAACAGTGGAGGAAGAACGTCCAAGATTCCTTGGGCGAAATCCGGTCCGAAGTTTAACAGATCTCCAGTGTGTATTCGACCGTTGTAGATCACACCGGGGATGTTCGGAAAGCCGACACCGCTTTGTGGAAGAGCCGGGACAAGCGTGCCATCGGAGACGCGCGGCAGGCGGCTGGCGGGCGGCTCTGTTCCTTTCGATACCCAATTATCCAGATCCACGAGAAGGGCGCGTAGCACGGTATTGGCCACGAGCGGGTTGCGGAACTGCTGGCAGATGCCAGGCCCCGTTGGTCCAATGCCAGGGCTATGAGGCAGACTCGACATCAAATAGTAACGGACATTTGGTGGATCGGAGAGGTCTTTGCCAGCGCTATCGAGATGAAACACAGACATCGCCTTGGACCAGTACTCGTTTTCGGAATTTACTTCGAAAATCTTTGGGCACGTGTTGCTCTCGGAGCACCGGAGCAGTCTTCCATCCATTTTGCCGGTATTCGGATCGAACAAAGTCTGGTTTGCGAACGGGAACTGATATTCCGGATACCAGCGAGCAATGTGCTGGCGCTGGGTTCTTCCGGGCTGGGCGAAGCGGTAGTTCATGAAGATACCGCTGCCGCCGCCGATCCAGTTCAGCATTCCATCGAACACACGATTCCCGGCCTCGTCCTGGTTGAAGCCGAGCCACAGAAAATCGTGCAGTGTGCGGCAGGGCTGAGAGACACAGAACGAGTAGACGTTTTGCACGTCTTGTGCCAGAGGATTGGGATTGCCTTGATCGTCCATAGAAGCATTGTGCAAGAACGCGGCCACATCACGGATTGCAGCGAATCCCAATCCCGCAATGAGAGCATTGGTGGCCGGATAAATAAACTCATACAATGTGCCTCGCTGGAACGTTGTCCCTGGCGGAAGCAGGCGAACCGCCGTTAAGCTGGTGTTGGCGTAATCCCAGCCGGAAGCCGGAACTGGGACAGGCGGGTCTTCATAACGCGTCCTCACGGTTAGGGTTGCCTGCGCTTTGTCTGAAGTCGCCGCCGGATATGTCAGAGGCGCTGTCGGTGTCACAGCATCGTCGATGACGAACTCCTCGAGAGCTGGGCCGGTGATGGTCGAGCCATCGGCATTCGTGGCTACCGGCACCTTGATCGTGAAACGGCCGCCGCCGGGTGCGACGGTCACATCCCAACCACTCCACACGATCGTGTATCCCTGGCGCATCAGGAATCCGTTCCCGGCATCGGCGGCTTTGGCCGGATCATTGCCTCCCGAAGTGGCATCGTTCATCTGGCCGAAGGAGAGGTTTCCACCGCGGTTGTTGATTTCAAAGAAGAGGCGGTGGTTGCCTTTCGAGCGGTCGATTGGCCTCAAGATATAAATATCGGCCGAGTACTCGATGCGGCCCGAAGAATTTTGCGGAGCAAGAGCCAGATCGGTTATCACACTATTTCGGGAATCGGCAGGGTCGACCTCGCCGTAAACGCGCCCGACGAGTTTCTCATACTGCCCGACAGCGCCGAATGACGCCCCCTCGAAAGTAGGCGACTCGACCTTCGTGATCTGGATGCGGGTGATTCCGGCAATGCTTGCAAACGGGAGGCCCAAGAACAGCAGCGTGGCCCAAGTTATGCTGGTGATCGGTTGATTCATTTTGACTCCAATCTTTCGAATACATTTGATTACTCCAACTGCAGAGCAGCTGGTATGGTGCTGCACTAAAGTCGCTATTGAATGGAAATTGTGATGGGTGAACTTGCGATCCATGCGGCGGTCACTTGAATCGTGGCCGTTCCGTGCGGCGTGTCCGAAGGGACCCGGAAGTTCACTTGGTATCCGTCCACCGCACCGGGGTAGCCGGCCGCACCCAGCACTTCGGCGGATTCGCCGTTCACCGTCACACCCACCGGAGAATTCACCGAATCGAGGGGACTTTGCGGAAACGGATTACCGGGATCAACTCCTGGTTTCGTCGGTCCGAGGCCGGTCATGAAGAGCGATAAGGTCTCTCCCGCCGTGGCCGGCTTGGAGGAGTTAACGAGCGTGAAATCACTGGAGTGAGCTACCGCGGGTCCATTGGGAGTCATCGTAATTTCCGGCCGTTCCAACGGGATAATGTGCATCGCCCACTGGACCTTCCCGCCGCCGTTCTGACGGCGGTTCGAGGGGTCCTCCGTAATCGAGGCCGAACGAAGGGGGATCGTTTGTGCAGTCACTGCTTGGCCAACCTGTCCTCTCACGCCAAGAAACGCTCACGTTCCGCCGACAATCGCGAAATTGCCTTGCGTCGCCGCAAGAGGGGCTCCGGGACTCGGCGGGCCAGGGGCAAGACCGGAGACTATGATCGTTCCAATTGCGGTTCCATCGCTCTTGAGGATTTCGTAGGTGTCTACGACAGTCGCACCTCGCGCAATGTCGCCGATTCCGTTGCCGGGGGTCGGAGGCGAACTGAGGTTGAAGTTGCGGAGATTGCGGATCATGGTCCCTGTGACGGACTGGCCATTGACGGAGACGATGTCTGCGATACCCACTTGTAGTGCAAAGTTTTTGGGCGGGTTTGAGGGCGTCACCGTGGGATTAGTCGCGAACTTGGAAAAATCGGAGGTATCCCAAACGTACTCTACCCAGTTTTCCACGTTCACCTGTAGGATCGTGGCCGGCGCTCCTTCTCCCAATCCTGGCCGGCAGAATAGTCCGCTCAAAAAAATTGCCACGGCAATGGTTTCAGGTTTTCGAATCATGGTCCTCATCTTTCCTCTGTTGACCGGCACAAATGCTTTCATTCGGCAGCACGTCGCCAGCTCGCCGGCCTACGAAAAACTAACATCAGAAGCAGGTTGAAGCCGTGATCCAGTCGTGAATTTGCGGTGAGGAAACGATGAAAGGGACGCGGTGATAGACTATTTATACTTTTTATAGACGTTTATGACTCCCTCCGAGCCCCGCCCGGCGCAAGGGCGCCATCAATACCGGTTTGGTGAGTTCGCCCTGGATGTCGCGAGCGGATTCCTGAGGCACGGCGGCGAGGAGATCCCGCTGCAGCCCAAGGCGTTTGCAGTATTGAGCTATCTGGTGGAGCGGCAGGGCCGGGTTGTGACCAAAGGGGAGTTGATCGACGCGATCTGGCGGGATACGGCGGTCACGGACAATTCGCTGTCGCAGTGCATAGTGCAAATCCGCCGGGCGTTGGGGGATGATGCGCAAGAGATGGTCCGGACGGTTGCCCGGCGTGGTTACTTATTTGCTACGGCGATCAATGTTCCAGTAGTGGAATTCCCGCGGGCAGTGGAACTGGATGAAAGCTCCGGGCATGCCGAAGAATCGGGACTGACCCAGAGAGTGGGCCGCCACGAATGGCTGGGTCATGGGGTACTTAGAAAGTGGCCGGTCCTAGTACTCGCGCTGGGTCTAGTGGGACTGCTCGCCAGCATTTTACCTCGTCGGAATAATCCTAAGCTCGTCTACACCCAACTCACTAACTTCGCCGATTCTGCGGCAGGGCCCGTACTCTCGCCCGATGCGCGGATGGTCGCGTTTTTCAGAAGCGACGGCGGGTTTGCGACCGATGGCCCGATTTACGCAAAAATACTTCCCAACGGCGATACCGTGCAAATCACGAATGACACACGCAACAAGTACGGTCTAACGTTTTCGCCGGATGGCTCGCAGATTGCTTACACCGCCTGGGTAGGCGACGCAAAATATCAATGGCAGACGTTCACGGTGCCGGTTCTTGGGGGAGAGCCCCGACTGTTGTTCGCAAATGCCGCCGGCCTTACCTGGTTGGATGAACAACACCTGTTGTATTCCGAAATCAAGACCGGCCTGCACATGGGAGTTGTGACTTCGAATTTGAACCGCACTGACCGCCGCGAGATATATTTCCCGGACCACGAACGCCGAATGGCCCATTACTCCTATCTTTCGCCCGACCGGAAGTGGATATTAGTAGCTGAGATGGAACCGGGTTGGCTGCCGTGCCGCCTGGTTCCGTTCGACGGCGGCTCGGACCGCAGGACGGTGGGCCCGCGAGGTCCCTGCACCGCGGCGGGCTGGTCTCCGGACGGGAGGTGGATGTATTTTGGCGCTCGCGTCAACGGGGCGGATCACCTCTGGCGGCAGCGTTTTCCGAACGGTGAGCCGGAGCAGATCACCTTCGGGCCCGCGGAGGAGGATGGTCTGGCGGTTGCTCCCGATGGTTCGCTGATCACATCTGTAGGAATGCGGGAGGGCGCCGTCTGGATTCATGATTCGAAGGGAGAGCATGGCATTTCCCGGGAAGGGTACGCCGCGGCGAATTACTTGCTCTTAACGGCGCCGCTATTTTCCGCGGACGGGCGGCAGATTTACTACTTATTGCGTCCGCAGTCGCCAGGCTCGGCCAACGAACTGTGGCGAACGAATCTCGATTCCAACGCGAGCGACTGCGTAGTGCGTGATTTCGCCATACAGGAATTCGACATATCGGACGCCAGCGCGACAGGAGGCGAAGTGGTCTTTTCTTCGCAACGGCCTGGCGAGCCATCGCAGATTTGGGTAGCGCCGTTGGACCGGAGCGCACCGCCGAAGCGGATCGCTGCGTCGGGGGAAGGTTCACCGCATTTCGGGCCTTCTGGCACGGTGTGGTTCCGCTACTCGGATGGGAAGGCGAATTACGTTGGGTTGATGAAGAAAGATGGCGCCGGGAAGCGTCAAGCGACACCACGCGCGGTTAGCACGTTAATGAGCTCGTCGCCCAGCGGCCGCTGGGTGGTAGCGATGGTCCCTGCGTCGGACCGGGCGGCGATCGATACGATTGCGATTTCCGCTTCTGGCGAAACGCGGATGATCGGACCCGGGCGCTGTCCGGTCACTTGGGCTCGGGACGGACGATATGTTTACATCGGGAACGACAGCGAGACGGTGGCGATTCCGTTAGCACAGGACGAGTTGCCTGAATTGCCGGCCGGAGGAATCCGCTCACGCGAGCAGTCGATGGCGTTTCACGGCGCGGAAATAGTTCATGGTGTTGAGATCTCGCCTGGCCCGAATCCCTCTACATTTGCTTACGTGAAGACGACCACGCATAGGAATTTGTTTCGGATTTCACAGTAGAACTTTTCACCAACGCTAGCTGCCTACTCTATCAACAGGGGCTACCCTCTCGAGTAATCACGACGCGTCAACAGATAGGACCGATGCGTCAGACCGGTGGGAGGATAGAACTCATCATGCGTAAACTGGAATCCGAGCTTGGCAAGCACTCGACGTGACGCCGAATTCGCCGGGTGGTGGCCTGCGAAGAGAGCCTCGGCACCCAGCTTCTCGAATGCGAACGCAATGACTGCTCGTCCCGCTTCCTGGGCCAGCCCGCGGCCCCAGTACTCCGGGCGAAGATGAAACCCGAGTTCGTAGATTTGCCGATCCAGCCGATAGGGCCGCAATCCCGCGCAGCCGGCGTGCTGATCGTTTTCCAGAAGAAAGACCGGCCAGTATTGGACGTTACAGGCGCTCATGCAAGCAATTTCGCGGCTCAGCCGCTGCTCGATTTGTTCGTCCGCGAAAGGGCCACCGATCAAAGACGTCACTTCAGCATTTCCCCAGAGGTCTTGCGCGAGCATTAAATCGCTCGTCGACCAATGGCCGAATCCCAAACGCTCGCTGGTCAAGAAATAATCGCGGGCGGGACTCCCGTTGACTCCCATGTAATTCCATGATAGTTTTCTCTGAACTGAGGAAGTATTTTCTGAAAGGGGTTTCCATGCGTAAATCCATTCAGGCCGCCATGCTGCTGCTCTTCTTGGGAGGGTCACTGTTTGGCCAGAGCGAATCGGCCTCGATAGTCGGGACCGTGACGGACTCGTCCGGTGCGGCGATGCCGGGCGTCAATATCTCAATTACAAGCACGACAACGAACGCTTCCTTTACCGTCCAAACGGCGGCCGACGGGAACTATACTTCGCCGCCGTTGCAGCCCGGCCGTTATTCAGTCACTGCCGAAGCGCAGGGCTTCAGCAAGACGATCGAGACCATTAATCTGGACGTCGCCCAACATGCCCGCCTGGATATATCACTGAAGCCCGGCGAAATCAGCACGTCGGTAAGCGTTGAAGCCAACGCGGCTATCCTCGAGACCCAAAGTGCGGCGCTTGGCAACGTGCGCACGTCGCAGGCCGTCAACGACCTCCCTCTCAACGGCCGCAACTTCATGATGCTGACCTATCTTACGCCGGGAACCAGCAGTTCCGGAACCGGCTACACCATGTCGCGCGGCGCCAGCAATCAGCTCGGCTTGCAAGGCGTATCGGTAAACGGCATCCGCAATGGCGACAGTACGGAGTATTTTGACGGAATCCAATCGCAGGATAACGAATACGGGGCGATGATCCTGCTTCCGCTTCAGGATGCAATTCAGGAGTTCAAGATGCAGACCAGCGACCGCGACGCATCGACAGGGCGCACCGGCGGCGCGGCGGTCAACCTGGTGACCAAGTCTGGCGGGAATGAATTCCACGGCAGCGCTTTCGAATTTTTCCGCAACTCGGATCTGGACGCCAGAAATTATTTCGATCCTCCGCAGATCCCGGCGTTCCATCAGAATCAGTTTGGCGGAAGCCTGGGCGGCCCGATCGTCAAAAACAGGACCTTCTTCTTTGTGGACCTTCAAAAGAGTTATACGATTCAGGGTCAGTCCTTCCTTGCAACCGCGCCAACCCCGCTGGAGCGTCAGGGTATTTTCACCGAGCTTTCGAGTGTCATCTACAATCCATTCACCACTTTGACATCGAATGGCGTTACAACGCGGCAGCCGTTCGCCAACAACACGATTCCCGGGTCCATGATCAACCCGACTGGTCAGGCAATCGTGAACTTGTACCCGCTGCCCAATCTCCCTGGTCTCGCCAATAACTACGTTTCGGGTCCACCCAGAACGCTGGCGCCGATCCAGGGCGACCTCCGCATCGACCACCATTTCAGCGACAGTGACTCGTTTTTCGCCCGTTTCAGCAGGTCGCACTCAGGGAATATTGTGAATCCGGGGTATTTCCCCCAATATGCCGGCGGCCCGATTTTTCCCGGCAATTACACCACCGACGGCACCCAGGGGGTGCTGGGCTACTCGCATGTTTTTTCCCCGTCGTTCCTCTCTGAGTTCCGCGCCGGATGGTCGCGCATCATCAACACCGGTGTGAACTTCAACCAGGGCACGAATTTCATGGACCAGATCGGAATTCCTGGCATCGATGGCTACGGCTATCAGTGGCAGGCAGTCGGCGCGTTCGCCATTACCGGCTGGTCTCAGGTGGGCGGTACCGGCAATATTCCGTTCGTTAAAGCCACCAACAACAAACAGTACAGTTGGCACTTCAACTGGATTCACGACCGGCACAACGTCACGTTTGGCTATGATCTGTTCCGCCGAGCTATGAATACAGTCCAGATGGGCTCCCCCTCGGGCAGCTTCAGTTTCACCGGCCAGTTCACCCAAAATCCCGCGCACGCGGCCGGTACTGGCGCAGGTCTTGCCGACACGCTGCTCGGTCTGGATGCCTCGGCATCGATGTCGATCTGGCAGGAAACCGGCACTCGCCGCTGGGAGCACGGCCTTTACATCCAGGACGATTACCGCATCACCAATAAGCTGACGTTAAACCTCGGTTTGCGGTACGAGCTCGTAACCCCTTGGACGGAAGTCCACAACCGGCTGGCAAACTTCGTGCCCGCTCAGGGTGACGTGTTCCCCGTGGGTTCACCTCAATTTCCGCAGTACACGATGTATGACGCCAATTACCGGGACTTCGAACCACGGATCGGCTTGGCTTACCAGTTAACGAACAAGACCGTTATTCGCGCCGGCTGGGGGATCTTCTATGATTTCACTAGCGAAAGCGTCAACTCTCTCGGAAACAATAACGCGCCGTTCGCCGGCAATCTGTCGATCGTGAATAACGTGACAGCGACCAACCTGGTCACCGGCATCACGCCGCTGTCGCAAGGATTCTTGCCTTATCAGCCGATCGGCCACTTCCTGACCGCGGGGACCGCCGTGACTGAATTCCCACTCCACGATCCGGATGCGCAGGTCCGACAAGGCAACTTTTCCATCCAGCAGCAGCTCTCGTCCGACACGGTTTTGACTGTCGCGTATGTGAACACTATGGGCGAGCATCTGACCATTTATCCCAATATCAACCAGCCGGTACCCGGTCCTGGCGCGGCGAATCCACGGCGTCTGTATCCTAACTTCTCCACCTTTACCTTCGTCTCGCACGGGGAAAGTTCCGCCTACCACGGGCTTCAGGTCACGGCCGAGCGGCGCTTCTCGCACGGACTCGCGTTCCTGGCAGCGTACGCCTGGGGTCACGCGATGGACATCACCAGTACCACGGCGGGCGGCGGCGTGCAGAACCCGCTTTGCCTAGCCTGTGACCGCGGGCCGTCCGATTTCGATATTCGCCATAATCTGACGCTGAGCTGGAGCTATGAGCTTCCGTTCGGTAAAGGCAAACCCATTGGCAATAACTGGAATGGACCGATGAATTACATTTTCGGCGGATGGAAATTCAATAGCATCGATACCTTCCAGAGTGGCTCGCCTTTCTCGGTCAACTCCGGAACCAATACCGAAGGATCGGGGGGAGGAACCCAGCGTGCTAACGTGATCGGAGATTATCACCCGGCGCACCAGGACCCCAGCTTTTGGTTCGATCCCGCGGCATTCACCGCACCGGCGGCCTATACTTACGGCAATTCGGGACGAAACATCATTGTCGGCCCTGGAACCAATCAAATCGATTTTTCCTTGTTCAAGGAAATTCCGCTCACGGTGCGCGAAGGCATGCACCTGGAATTCCGCGTCGAGGCGTTCAATCTCTTCAACAAGCCGCAGTTCGACAATCCAAACGAATCTGGAGCCACAGCTACCGCCGCGACCATCGGCGTCCCGGGAGCCGCCGCGCTCAACTATGCGGGGAATCCGGCGTTTTTCCAGCGGACTTCGCGGGAGATCCAGCTGGCGATGAAGCTTTATTTCTAAAGGTCACTCGTAGCGCAAAGCTTCGGTGGGCTCGATCCGGCTGGCCCGCCTGGCGGGGAGCCAGACCGCAACGAGAGCTATTAAGCTCAGCAGAAGGGGCACAGCGATGAATACCGCTGGGTCGTGTCCTTTGACACTGAATAGAAAGCTCTCCAGGAAGCGCGTTAAACCGAAGGCGGATGCCAGGCCAATGATAGCGCCGGCCAAAGCCAGCGTCATTCCTTGGGATACGACCATGTTCTTGACCTGGCTTGTGGTGGCTCCCAAGGCCAGCCGGATTCCGATCTCCTGCGTGCGCTGCTGCACCGAATAAGTCATCAGGCCATAAATGCCGATCGCGGCCAGCAGGAGAGCGGCGCATCCAAATACGCTCATGAGCAGCATATTGAAGCGCTGCCGGCCGGTGGACAGCGAAACAACGTCGTCCATGGATCGGATGTCGGAGACCGGCAACCCTGTCGATTGCCGAAGCTGTTCCTGAATAGCTGGAAGAAGCGGGTGGGGGTCGCCCTGAGTGCGAATTACCCAAGCCATGGTCGATATGCGGACGTTCAGGGCATTGGCGGCGTCAGGCACCTGCGCTTGCGGGATATACATGGTAGGTCCTGGATCGCGGTTGAGTCCGCCGTCTCGAACGTCTCCCACCACGCCGATAATTTGGCGTTCGGGCTCATCCTTGAACTCCCGCATAACTCCCCGGCCGATTATGAGGCGGTCCTGCAGCGGATCGCTGCCCTTCCAATATTGCTTGGCCATCGTTTCGTTAATGATCACTACGGCAGGGGCCTTGTCGTCATCGCGCTGGTTGAAGGATCGTCCGCGTTTGATCGGGATTTTGTAGACCTCGAAGAAGCCGGGCGAGGCTGTGATCCAGCCACCGCCGCCGTGAAACGGACCTTGCTGTAACGGGCGGCCCACTATGCGGAAGGGCAGCCCGTAGCCTCCTTGCAAGGGCACGCAGCACGTTGCGCTCGCGGCTAAGACACCGGGCAGCGCACGGATCCGATCGAGACCATCGCGGAGGGTCTGCTCGACGCCCATTGATTTCAAGTAGCGCGGGCCCGTGAGAGACATTCTCATGGTCAGCATGTTCTTAGTCTCGAAGCCCGGATTTACCGATTGCAAAGCAATGGAAGTCCGGATCAACAGCGCTGACCCTACTAGCAAGATAACAGCCAGTCCCATTTCGACGATCACTAGCAGGGAGCGGGCTTTGTTATGGCGAAAACCGGTCCCGGAGCGGCCGCTGCTGTCCTTGAGAACGGTGTTGAGGTCGGCACGGGAACTCTGAAGAGCCGGGATCAGGCCGAATAAGATGCCAGTGGCTACAGATATAAGAACGGTAAAACTTAGAACTCTCCAGTCCACGCCGATCATCGATCCGTTCAATCCGACTCTCGGCAGGCCGGCGGTGTTGACCGACATGAGGGCGCGAATCCCGGCGAAACCCAGGAGCAACCCCAGCACCCCGCCGGCGAGGGAAAGCATGACGCTCTCGGTCAGCAACTGACGAATAATGCGCCCACGACCGGCGCCAATCGCCGCCCGAATGGCGATTTCGCGTCTTCTTCCGGTGGCTCGCGCTAGCAAGAGATTGGCGACGTTGGCACAGGCGATCAGCAAGACGAAGCCGACGGCACCCAATAGGACCATCAAAGACGAGCGGACGTTGCTGACGAAGGCTTCTTGAAAGGGCGTCACGCTGAACCCGTCATGGGCCTGTAGCGAATTTGGAAATTTGGTTCGGTACTCGCCGGCGGAAACCTGAAGACGGGCCTTAGCCTGATCGAGCGATACGCCGCGCTTGAGCCTGGCGGCGGCCTGAAAGTAGTGACCTTGGTCGGTGGTGTTAGGGTCCAATTGAAAAGGCACCCAGACGTCCGGAGCGGGACCAAATTCGCGGATATCGAAACTCTGGTCGACGATTCCAATGACAACGTAGCGATCGCCACTCAAAGAAATCGTCTTGCCGACGATGGCAGGATCGCTGCCAAAACGGCGCGTCCAGAGGTTGTAACTGAGCAGGGTGACATTGGGGCCGCGAGGAGAATCCTCCTCCGCGCTAAAGGTGCGGCCCCGCAGAATTGGCGTGCCGAAGCAGTGGAAGTAGTCGGCCGATACCTGGGCCGAGCGGAACTGTTCCACCACGTCGCCCTCGGTGTAGTTCATCACGCCGTTCCGGAACGCCGCGACGTTTTCAAGGACACCGGTTTGTGACCGCCAATGCTGGTATTTCGCCGGCGAAGCCGCCGGACCCGAACCTCGGGGCGACGTATTCATGAGCATTACAAGCCGATCAGGTTCTGGGAAGGGAACGGGTTTCAACAGAACCGCATCTACGATGGAAAAAATTGCGGTGTTGGCCCCAATTCCGAGGGTCAATGCGGCCACGGCGGTGAAGGTAAAGCTCGGGGTTTGGAGGAACATCCGAAGCGAATGCTTCACATCTTTCAGGAAAGCGTCCATACTGGGCCTCTTTACAGAGTTTAGTCCGGAATGCCTCGCTTATCACCCCGGGCAAGACCCGTTGAGAAAATGGAAGAAAGCTCTTGGATGTACCGTCTCACTCGCCGGTGGTCATTCTGAGTGGTCGCGAGCTCAGCACCGAGATCATCGAATCTTGTCGCTTGGGCGACCGGGACGCCTTTCGTGCGCTTTATGACCTGTATAAGGACCGCGTGTACTCTATCTCGCTCTATTTTTTTCATGGCGATCCAGCCGCGGCCAGCGATGTTACGCAGCAGGTTTTTCTGAAAGTGATGACTTCTATCCAGCAGTTTCGCGGGGATGCGGAGTTCTCCACTTGGCTGTATCGGCTGGTTGTCAACGCGTGCATGGACGTAGCCAGAAGCCGCAAGTCAGATGCTATAAGCGCCGATCGGTCTCGCATGGAGGCATTCGCCGCGCCGGGTTCCCAGGAAGAGGACTACGCTCACGCACAGATGGCGAACACGGTGCGGGCGGCGGTGTCGGTGCTGCCGCCGAAGTTTCGAATCGCCGTCTTACTGCGATATTTCGAAGATCTTTCTTATGAGCAGATGGCGAAGGCTCTGCACTGTTCCATGGGGACGGTGGCTTCCAGGTTGAGCCGGGGGCATAAGATGCTCGCGGAGCGGCTGAAGGGTGTGATGGGAGCGATGGATTAGCCATGTTTACGAGGCATGTTTCGCGGCAGCTTGCAGCCCATCTCGACGGCCAGCTTTCGCTGCCAAAGGCGAGGCAAGCCGAGTTGCACCTGCGGCAGTGCCCTCAGTGCCGGGCCGAGCGTGAGCAAGTCAGGTGGGGCATGGCGTCTCTGGAGCATCTTCCATCGGTGGAGGCGCCCGAGGCGATATGGGCCTCCATCGAGGCTGTCTTCGAGCGAAACCAACCGGTCCCGGGCCCGGCAGTTCTTCGACGGCAATGGGCTTTCGCAGCGATTGTCCTGTTGGCGCTGGCGGGGGCTGCATATTGGCGTATCGAGCATCGCTCGGGCGCGCGATGGGAAGTCCGGCGGCTTGACGGTTCGCCTTCAGTGGGCACGAAACCCATTCGCGGAGTCGGACAGGTTGGGGCCGGTGAATGGATCGAAACGGATGCGAGGTCGCGTGCCGTGGTTAAGGTCGGCGAGATTGGGTCCGTGGAGGTAGCGCCGAACACGCGGGTCCGAGTGGTGACGGCGCGGCCAAACGAACACCGGCTCGCGCTCGCGCGGGGAGAAATACGGGCTAAGATCTCCGCGCCGCCCCGGTTGTTCTTCGTCGACACGGCGTCCGGCACGGCTGTGGATCTGGGTTGCGAATACGTGTTAAGCACCGGCGAGGATGGTTTCGGCTTGCTACGCGTCACCAAGGGCTGGGTGTCGTTTCAGTGGAAGGATCTGGAATCGCTTGTGCCGGCGGGGGCGAGCTGCCAGATGCGGCCGCAAGCCGGACCGGGCATTCCGTACTTCGACGACGCGCCGGAGAATGTGAAACAGGCGCTAGAGAGCTTCGGTTTCCAGAAATCCGCAAACGACCCGCTCAGCATCATTCTCTCCGAATCTCGGGTTCGGGATACTCTGACCCTCTGGCACCTGCTCTCGCGCGTGGAAGCCGGCGATAGGGGCCGGGTATTCGATCGGATCGCCGCGCTGACGCCGGTCCCGGCCGGAGTTTCACGAGAACAGGCGCTTAAGCTGGACCCTCAAACGCTAATACGTTGGAAAGAAGAGCTGGCATGGACGTGGTAAACCGGGAAGAAAACTTGGGGATGCCCGTCTAACGGTCCCGAAAGGAGTTTGCGATGTTACGACTTGGTCTTGCTTCCTTCGCGATAGCGGCATTGGCGCTCGCGGATGGGTTTACCTTTACCCTCGGCAGCCCCGCGGCAGCCGGGGATTTTCGAGCGAAAACGGCCACTTTTGTGTTTCGCACGGAAGGCTGCGCTGATCCGGCAAAGGCACAGATCAGCGGTACGGCTGAAGGGCTTGTGAAGGGGGCGCGGCGTTCGGTAGCTCTCAAGGTGGCGGCGATGTCGAAACCAGGCGTCTACGCCATCTACCAGACCTGGCCCCCGGAAGGCGAGTGGGTGGTCAATCTCAAGGGCACGTGCGCCGAGGCCAACGCCGGCGCCATTGTTCCGATCGGCCCGAGAGGCTTCATCAGGGAGTCCTCGAAGTTCTTTCCGCGCCCGGCCACGGACGCGGAGATCGAATCGTCTTTAAAAGCACTCACGCAGGGAGGGAACAAATGAAATCCGCAGTCCGTTTTGTAACGATCGCTATTCCGGTTCTGGTCATTTTGGCGGTCGCATCTTTAGTGGCGGCCGACCTTGGCTCCGTCCAGCCGAGAGATTTCACGGTCCACGAATGGGGGACGTTCACGTCGGTCGCGGGCGAGGACGGCTCCCCTGTCGATTGGGACGCCCTGGGCTGCAAGAGCGATCTACCTCGATTCGTCAACGACTACGGATATCGAGGCTTCAAATTCAAGCTTCGGGGCACGGTGCGCATGGAAACGCCGGTGATGTACTTCTACAGCCCGCGAGAGTTGGATGCGCATGTAAAGGTCGCATTTCCTCAAGGACTCATCACCGAGTGGTATCCCCAAGCCGAATACGAGGTCTTTCAGAAAAGCAGACAGGACGGCTCTCTGCATCGCCTGGGATCAAATCTGAACGGGCTCGATACCTCGCTAAGGAGCCTAACCGGCGCCATGGAGTGGCAGAACGTCAAGGTGCAACCGGGCAGCGCCCCGGTTCTTCCGGTTGAGAGCGATTCGAGCCGCTACTACGCTGCTCGCGCAACGGATAGTGCTCCGATTATGGTCGGCGATCAGCACGAGAAATTCCTGTTCTATCGCGGCGTGGGGCGTTTCCCGGTTCCTCTTTCAGCGCGGCGGGTATCGGGCTACGGAGAAATCCTGGTGGAAAACCGCAGCCATGAGGCAGTCCCCTATGTGATCCTTTTCGAGAATCGCGGAGGACGCATGGGGTATCGCAGTGTGGGCGCCGTCGAAGATGCCGTTGCGCTCGAATCACCGTCGCTCGACAGCTCCTTGTCACAGCTGCGCCATGATCTGGAAACTGCGCTAATCGCGCAGGGCTTGTTTCCAAAGGAGGCACAAGCGATGCTCGAGACGTGGCGGGATTCCTGGTTCGAGGAGGGTACGCGCCTCATCTACGTTCTTCCGTCGGCCGCCGTGGATGCCATTCTTCCATTGCAGATTGAGCCCGCTCCTTCGGAGACCGTACGAGTCTTCGTGGGGCGGATCGAATTGGTCACCCCAGAGACCAAGGGGTCGGTGGAATCGGCGATCGCCAAGAGCGACTGGCCGGCGCTCGAACGCTACAGCCGTTTCCTGGACCCGATTCTCAGACGCATTTACCCTGGAAATCCCACGAAAGCGAGCGTGATCGAGCAGACTGTGCGAAACCTGCAGGGAATCGAGGGTTGCCGGTAGCCGTGAGTAGAGAACGCCATTAGCTGTTAACGCGGCCTGAGGGACCTGACCTCTCGCGCTACAATAAGTAGCTCATGTCCCAACTGCTGGCCGGGAAGACCGCCCTCATCCTCGGCGTGGCCAATAAGTGGAGCCTGGCTTACGCGATCGCCCAGGCCTTTACCCGCGAGGGCGCCAAGCTGATCCTTACCTACCAGGGGGATCGTCAGCGACAGACCGTCGAGGAACTGGCGGCTGACCTGAAGGTCTACAAAACCGTTGCCTGCGATGTTACCCAAGACACCCAACTGGACGCCTTAACGGATGAGCTAAGGAGCCATGGTACCGTCTTGAATACCGTCGTGCACGCCATAGCCTTCGCCAACCGCGAGGACCTGAGCCGTCCGTTTCTCGAGACCTCGCGCGGGGGCTTCGCACTGGCCCAGGATGTCAGCGCCTATTCTTTGGTTGCGGTCGCTCGAGCCACCGCGCCGCTCATGGCTCCCAAAGAACAAGGCGGAGGAAGTATCCTGACGTTAACGTACCTTGGCTCTACCCGAGTCGTCGAAAACTACAACGTCATGGGTGTAGCGAAAGCAGCTTTGGAAGCTAGCGTGCGGTACCTGGCGAGCGATCTCGGATCGTCCAACATACGTGTGAATGCGATTTCTGCCGGCGCGGTGAAAACCACATCCGCCCGCGGGATTCGGGATTTTTCGAAAATGCTGGAAGGCGTGGCGCGAACAGCGCCCCTGCGGCGCAATACTGATCCCGCCGAAGTTGCTGATACAGCGGTTTTTCTGGCGAGTGATTTGGGCCGCGGCGTCACCGGGAACATCATTTACGTGGACGCCGGGATGCAGATTATGGGACCATCCTGATCGGAAGCATGTTGAACGAAGCAGGCCCGGTTGGCCCGGTTTCCCAAATTGACATCGGCCTGAGTGAATTTTTATCATGTGATTTCAACCCGCTGTTCGGAACTGCCTTTTGGAGACGCAGCTTCGAGCGGCTATCGCAGTTCCTCCGAGTCTAACTATGATTACGGTTCAAGGCCTCACTAAGAGATACGCCCGTACTTTAGCGGTCGACCATATCTCGTTTGAAGTACAGAAAGGGCAGATCGTCGGCTTCCTCGGCCCCAACGGCGCGGGTAAGACCACGACCATGCGCATTCTGACCTGTTTTCTACCGCCCAGCGAAGGCACCGCGAACGTCGCCGGTTTTGATGTTCTCGAAAGCCCGATGGAGGTGAAGAAACGCATCGGGTACTTGCCGGAAACGCCTCCGCTCTATCCCGAAATGGAGGTGCGAGAGTATCTCACGTTCGTCGGCAAGCTCAAGGGCATGTCGGGCCAGAGCCTGGCAAACCGCGTCAACGAGGTAGGCGAGCGCTGCGCTGTCGCGGATGTGCAGTCCAAGCTCATCGCCAAGCTTTCGAAAGGCTACCGCCAGCGCGTCGGGCTGGCTCAGGCTATCATCCACAACCCTGATGTCCTGATTCTCGACGAGCCGACCGCGGGTCTCGATCCTAAACAGATTAACGAAACACGCGAGCTGATCCGCGGCTTGGCCGGCGATCACACCATCCTGCTTAGCACCCATATCCTGCCGGAGGTGGAGCAGACCTGCGAGCAGGTGCTCATCATCAACCAGGGCAAGCTGGTGGCAACGGATTCGGTGCACAACCTGCAGAATCGCGCACGCGGCGCCGAGTCGGTGCTGCTCGAAATCGAAGGCCGCGATGGCGCTCTCGATCCCAAAGCGATTCAGAGCCGGCTGGAGAGGATCGCGGGCGTGAGTCGCGTCGTCTTCAAAGACACCCGCGACAACTGCTCTTCGTTTGAAGTAGAAAGCCTGAAGGACCGCGTCATCCGCGGGGATCTGGCCCGCGCCGTGGTGGAAGCCGGATGGAACCTGAACGAGCTGCGGCCGGCCTCGCTGAGCCTGGAGGAGATCTTCCTGCAGTTGACCGGCACTGAGCTGGCCGTCGAGGCCACGCCGGCCGTCGAAACTGTCGCTCAAGGAGAGGAACGATGAGAAACATCTGGGTTATTTGTCAAAAGGAACTGAACAGTTACTTCGCTTCGCCGGTCGCTTATCTGTTGCTGACGATGTTCGCGCTGATCTTCGGGTTCTTCTTCTGGAACTCGGTCGGCTATTTCAACATGATGGGACTGGAATCGCAGATGCGCGGCCAGGCCTTCCCCATGAGCGTGAATGAATACGTCATCCGGCCGCTGCTGTCCAATGTGAGCGTGATCGGACTGTTCTTCATCCCCATGATCACCATGCGGCTGTTTGCGGAAGAGAAACGCATGGGAACCATCGAGCTACTGGCGACGTCGCCAGTGCGCGACATGGAAGTAATCATCGGAAAATGGCTGGCGGCTCTGATTTTGTACGCGGTGATGATGTTGTTCACAGCCATCAACTTCGCCTTTCTCTTCCGCTACGGCAATCCGGATTGGAAGCCGCTGGCGATCGGTTACCTGGGGCTGTTGTTGCAGGCCGGAGGGCTGTTGGCGGTCGGCACGTTCATTTCAACTTTGACCAAGAATCAAATTATCGCCGGCGCCGCGACCTTTGGCGTGTGCCTGATGCTGTGGGTGCTCGAATGGGTGGCCGGTTACGAGACCGCGACGTGGGCCAAAGTGCTGGCCTATTTTTCCGTTATCAGTCATTTCGAATCTTTTGCTAAAGGCGTCGTGGACACCAAGGACGCCGTGTATTACTTGTCGCTGATTTTCCTGGGGCTGTTCCTGACATCCCGCTCCATGGAATCCCTGCGATGGAGGACCTAAGTGAATACCGAGTGGGTTAAAACCAGACAAACAAAGTACGCCGCCTATGCGACCACTTACATCCTTGTGATCGTGGCCGTGTTGGTGGTTGCCAATTTCCTGGCCAATCGTTACAATAAGTCGCTCGACGCGACGTCGAATAAGCGCTTCACACTTTCCGACCAGACCAAGAAAGTGGTCGGTGAGTTGAAGCAGGACGTTACTATTCAATATTTCGACCGGCCCAGCGCTATGCAAGCAGGCAAGGATCTGCTGGAACGTTATGCGAATTTATCGCCCAAAGTGCATGTCCAGTATGTCGATCTGTTGAAGCAACCGCAATTGGCGCGCGCTGCAAACGTAAGTCGCGAAGGCGAAGCCATTGTCGACATCGGGCCCAAGAAAGAAGAAGCGAAGACTTTTGACGAAGAGGGGGTCACCGGCGCGGTGATCCGGGCACTGAAGGGCGGGGAGCGCACTGTCTGTATAGTCGGCGGTAGCGGCGAACATCGTCCGGATGATTCCACCGCCGATGGACTTTCGGAATTTCAGACCAGCGTTCAAAAGGACAATTACAAAAGCAAAAGCATTAGCCTGTTGGAAAAGGCCGACGTGCCTTCCGACTGTACGGTGCTGGTGGTTGCCGGACCGACCGGCGAGTACATCCAGGCCGAGGTCGATGCGATTAAGAAATACGTCGAAAACGGCGGCCGTGCGCTGTTCCTGCTGGATCCGCCTCTCAAACTTGGCCGGAAAGAGATCAGCGACAACAAAGCACTGGCCGACTTACTCGCGAGCTGGGGCGTGACACCGGAGAAAGATCTTCTTCTGGACGAGAACCCCGTTTCGCAGTTAGTGGGCCTGGACGCAACGGTTCCGCTGGTGACGAGTTACGAATCGCACCCGATTGTAAGTGAACTTTCTGGAACCGCCACAGGCTTCCCGATTTCACGGTCCCTGGATACCAAGAATGCCGACAAGACCACGGTCGCCAAGCTCTTTTCCACGTCGGCGAACAGTTTTGCGACTACCAACCTCAGCTCACCCGAGATCCGCATCGATCCTAACAAGGACAAAAAGGGACCGTTCACACTTGCGGCGGCGGTGACTTACAATACCGGCAAGCCGAACAACCAAGGGCGGTTTGTAGTGGTGGGAAGCTCGCGTTGGATCTCCAATTCCTTCCTGCGCTTCAATGGGAATCGAAATCTGATGTTGAATATGATGAACTGGCTGTCATCCGATGAGGATCTGATCTCCATTCGTCCTAAAGAGCAGGAAGACCGGCGTATTAGCTTGACGCAACGGCAGTTTTTTACGCTCAGAAGCGTGAGTCAGTTCCTTCTGCCGCTTATCGTAGTGATCAGCGGCGTGATGGTTTGGTGGCGCAGGAGATAGCTAGAAATGCGTTTACGTGGTTTGATGGTCGCCGCGGTGGTTTTGGCAGCGCTGGCAGCCGGTCTCTATTTTTCAAACAAGCAGAAATCAGCGGAAGCGGCCAAGCCTCCCGCCGATGCCTCTCCGAAGATCCTGGCGCTTAGTGAGAACGACATCAGCAAGGTCGATCTCAAGAAGAAGGACGCGCCTGAAACCGTTCTCGAAAGAAACAACGCCGGCAAATGGCAGTTGACCGCGCCCAACAAGTTCCTCGCCGATCAGGATACCGCCGGCCAATTGGTCAATTCGGCTTCCAGCGTCGCGTCCGATCGTGTAGTAGAAGATAAGGCGGCCGATGTATCGGGTTACGGTCTAAAGTCGCCCAGCTTAGAGGTGGATATCACCACCAAGAACGGCAAAAGCAGCAAGCTCAAGATCGGCGACGACACGCCCACTAATAGCGGCGCATACGCCATGCTGGATGGCGATCCAAGGGTGTTCACCGTCGCCAGTTATGTCAAATCCGGACTCGACAAATCCGTCAACGATCTCCGCGACAAACGTTTGCTCACTTTCGATCAGGACAAGCTCAGCCGCGTGGAGTTGAACGCCAAGAAGCAGGCTGTCGAATTCGGACGCGATAAGGACCAATGGCAGATCGTCAAACCCAAGCCGCTGCGCGCCGATGGGCTGCAGGTGGAAGAACTGATCCGCAAACTGAAAGACGCCAAGATGGATCTCGCGGTCTCAGCCGAGGACGCTAAGAAGGCAGCGTCCGCTTTCTCTTCCGGGACTCCGGTGGCCGCGGTGAAGGTGACCGACGCATCGGGTACCCAGCAGCTTGAGGTCCGCAAAAACAAGGACGATTATTACGCGAAATCCATCGCCGTCGAAGGCGTGCACAAAGTCACCGCCGATCTCGGGACGGGACTCGACAAGGGTCTGGACGACTTCCGCAATAAGAAGCTGTTCGACTTCGGCTTCAACGATCCCAACAAGATCGAGATGCACGATAACGGGAAAACGTACGCCTTCCAGAAGACCGGCGAGGATTGGTTTTCGAACGGCAAGAAGATGGATTCGACCAGCGTGCAGTCTTTTCTCGACAAAGTGCGCGACTTCTCTGCCGGCAAGTTTGTCGATTTCACGGCCGTCGCCGCGCCGGTGATCGATGTTACGGTTACTTCCAATGACGGCAAGCGGGTTGAAAAAGTACTAATCTCAAAGCAGGGCAACGAGTACGTCGCCAAGCGCGAGAATGAGCCGGCGCTGTATGGGTTGGACGCGAAAACCGTGGACGAGCTTTCCAAGGCAGCATCGGATGTGAAACCTGCGGCCCCAGCCGCCGGAAAACCTGCGGCCCCGGCCGCCGGAAAACCTGCGGCCCCGGCCGCGAAGAAATGATCAGCGCATCCCACCGCAGAGGCGTTCACAGGAGTGTGAACGTGGCACGCAGGAGTGCGTGCGCCACGTGACCGGACTCCTCACCGACCTCTATCAACTCACGATGGCGGCTGGTTATTTTGAGTCCGGCAAAGCGGACGAAGTCGCCACCTTCGAGCTATTCTTCCGGCGCCTTCCGCGCTATCGCAATTTTGTCCTGGCCGCCGGTCTGGAGCAGGTTGTCGAATATCTCCAGAACCTGCATTTCGAGGACGAAGAGATCCGATATCTGCGGTCGCTACGCCAGTTCCAGCGGGTTTCACCGGCCTTTTTCGACGCCTTGCGCAGCTTGCGCTTCAACGGCGACCTTTTTGCGATGGCGGAAGGCACGCCGATCTTCGCGGGCGAACCATTTCTGACTGTGCGCGCGCCGCTCATCGAAGCGCAAATAGTCGAGACATATCTGCTTGCCACGGTCGGCTTCCAATCGCTGATCGCGACCAAGGCAGCCCGCATGGTGGAAGTAGCCGGAGGCCGCGCCGTGGTTGATTTCGGAACTCGCCGCGCTCACTCGCCCGAAGCGGGTGTTCTGGCTGGCCGCGCGTCCTACATCGGCGGCTGCGTCGGAACCAGTAATACTGAAACTGGCTTTCGGTACGGCATTCCGGTTTTCGGAACGGCGGCACATTCTTGGATACAAGCCTTTGAGACCGAGCGTGAGGCATATCAGCGGCTGCAGAATCTGCTGGGTGATGCGACGGTGTATCTGATCGACACCTACAACACCGTCCAAGGCGCGAAGCTTGCGGCTTCTTTGGGTAGACCACTCTGGGGAGTGCGCCTTGATAGCGGCAATCTGGTGGAGCTTTCCCGCGCGGTCCGCGAGATTCTGGACGCTGCCGGGTTACAGGACGTCAAGATCATGGCCACCAGCGATCTGAACGAATACAAGATCCTGGAGTTTGCGGCCGCCCGCGCGCCGATCGATGCCTTTGGGGTCGGGACCGATCTGGCTACTTCCACCGATTCGCCCAACCTCGGAGTGGTCTATAAACTGGTTGAACTCGAGGGGCGCGTCACCGCCAAATTCAGCGAGGATAAGCACACCCTGCCGGGCGCCAAGCAGGTGTTTCGATTCGACGATCATGACGTGATTGCCTGTTCGTGGGAATGCCTGGGCTGCGGCCAAGACGAGCCTCAAGCGCGCGCGCTGCTACGTCCGGTGATGCTGGAAGGCAAGTTGATCGAGCCGTTGCCGGATTGCGGCGCCGCACGTGAAACCGCCGCGGCGTCGATAAAGCGGCTGCCTATGGCCATCCGCAGCTTATTCGATACCGACCAGCATTATCGCGTGGAGCACAGTCCGGAGCTGCTGGCTTTGTACGAGAAAGCGCAGAATGAAAACGGTCTTCTTCGACATCGACACGCAGATTGATTTCGTTTATCCGGCCGGCGCTCTGTACGTGCCGGGTGCGGAGCGTATCGTTCCCGTTATCGCAGAACTCAACCGCCGCGCTCCTGTGGTGATCTCGACCATGGATGCGCATTCGGAAGACGATCCGGAATTTCAGATCTATCCACATCACTGCGTCGCCGGCACCACTGGCCAACAGAAACCGGCAATTACGTTGCGGGAAAAACGCGGGGTGATTCCATCACGCCCCGAAGGCCTGCAGCAGTTGATTCTCGAAAAACAGAAACTCGATTGCTTCACCAACCCAAACCTGATGCCGCTGCTGCGGGAACTCAATGCGGATCGCTATGTGGTGTACGGTGTCGTTACCGAAATCTGCGTGCAGTTTGCCGCGTTCGGGTTGCTGAGAACGGGCAAGCGGGTGGAGATTGTGACCGATGCGGTGAAGGCGCTCGATGAAGCGGCTGCGCAGAAGATGTTCGATGAATTCACTGCCGCGGGCGGGCGATTGACGACGTTGGCTGCTATTGATACCTAGCGCAAGACGGGCGTCGGCACGAGTGCCGACGCGGCACACAAAAGTGTGTGCGCTACGCGGCGTGCCATTCGAGCGCTCCGCTATTTTGCCGATGCGCCACTCGCCCCTGCCGCTGCATGTACTCCAGGTGAGCGAGGACTTCGAAGACTGCGAAGTGATGATTGATCGGTGACAAAGACCTACGCCACAGGTCCCCCACCATGCTGTGAACGGTGCGAGGCGATTTTCGCGTCAGTTCGACTATCTCGACGCAGCGCTGGCGATGGTGCCCGATGGTCTCGGTGATCCAGGTGCGATGCCCGGAGAAAGGCTCGC
>Ga0210401_10000517_pt1 | contig 46877 bp, 49 predicted proteins | sample IncBWH32MmetaG_FD_150866 | JGI IMG/M metagenome (GOLD analysis project Ga0210401, IMG submission 150866) | Forest soil microbial communities from Barre Woods Harvard Forest LTER site, Petersham, Massachusetts, United States - Inc-BW-H-32-M | ecosystem: Environmental > Terrestrial > Soil >...
AAAGATTCGTCACATTGTTGGCCAGCGAACGTCCGAGGAGAAACTCCATAGAAAGGTAGTAAATACGCTTTACATTCTGCTGCTCATATGTCTGCTTGGTTCGGACCCAGCGCTGCGCCAGGACGTCACGCACCGAACTGGAGAAGGCCTCGAAACGCTCCCTGGCGCTGGCCACCCTGGGGTCGATTGCCCGGTCGAACACCAGGTGCTTTTCATAAAGTCCATCGTCCGTTCCGAGGAACGGAATAGGGCGGGACCAATAATGCCTAAGAATTTCCGAAACATCGGAGGTCTTGTTCACCATTGGAACGACTTTGGCGGAGCTGGAGCGCACTACACTTTTTGTGTTCATGAGGATCCTTTGGGCTACCTTATTAGAGATGATTGTCATCGTCGTTCGGTTACTTGAAACATCATGCCGCAACGTGGTGGTCGTCGTTCCACAACCGTATGACGGGACGCGACAGATTGTGCTCGTAACTAAGCGCACTCAGGCTGGCTGGGTTGAGCAGAAAATACCTGCCGCCGGTTCCTGGGCCGAGAGCCAACCAGCGCGCGGTCAAGACCCGAATGAAGTGTCCACTGGTAAAGAGCAGTACGTCCCCGCTGATGCTACGGACACGCTGGACCACACGATCGGCCCGCTCACCGATTTGCGCCGGTGATTCGCCGCCTGGACAGCCGTCGCGGAATAGATCCCAGTCCGGGCGTTGTCGGAGTATTTGTGCCGAGGTTAAACCTTCATATTGCCCGTAGTTCCATTCGACAAGATCAGAGTCGGTTTCGGCGTGGGCTCCGAAGCCAGACAGTTGGCAGGTCCGCGCCGCACGCTGCAACGGACTGATGAACACTTTGACGAATTTCATCCCATTCAGCCTTTGTCCAAGCCGCACCGCATTGCGCTCGCCATCGGGCGTCAAGGGCAAATCGGTTAAGCCGGTATGCTGGCCCGAGAGAGTCCACGCTGTATTGCCATGCCTTGCGACATACACCACTGGAAGTACTTCGCTCATAGGGTCTCTCTCCTTCACGTTTCTAGTCCGCTTGCGGCCTTTCGCCTCGTCGAAAGCGTTAGCGTCAAGTCTGATGGCCGGATCAGAACCCGTGCTATTTCCGCCCCACCCCTTGGGTGGAATTGCAGAGTCGAAGTGGTCGCTACTTCTCTGCTTTCTCCGAGCGATGACATCAGCACTACGCCTCTCCGCGAGTCAGGCTGCAAAGCGATATGTGCGGCACACTGATCGCACAACCAATACCGCTCGACGTATCGCTTGCCATTCGAGGACGTGCTTTTGCCGCAAGGACATTCTCTGTACTGAATTTCAACTTCAAAAAGCTTTCCTTGACGCAGATAGCGGAATGGGACGTAGCAGACAGGGTTTGCACACTTGCGAAGCACCGCAGCTCCTCACAATAAAGTCGTACGACGTGGTGCATTGATTTGAATCGAATCCTTAGCCAAGCTGCTTTTTCGCAAGAGCGCTGACGGCGCCCGTATCTGCTCCGTGCATTCAGAGTTCCAAGCTCATTGCTTGGGGCGAAGAATCGAGTTGTTTCGTTTGAAAGGCCGACTTACGGGCCCTCGGACCTCGCCAGTGTCTTTCGTCGAATTACGCCGTGTCCGCAACCTTTGACGAGAGTTTGGCAAGTGATAAATGCGCAGGCGATAAAACTTCCTGTCCAGACATTTGTCGTTGGCGTTTAGCACCGACGCGAGCAAGCTTCCAGCATTCCGTCGCAATGGCCCAGTCCTCCTCCGCTCGAATCACCAGGATGCGGACCCGAGAATCTGCAACCGAGATATCTGCATCGAGTGAAGGCCGGAGATTGAGTTCGCTGTCGAGTCTGATACCCAGAAATCCCAATGGGTTGCAGACAGCGGCGCGCACTTCGCTGGAGTTCTCACCTACTCCAGCAGTAAACACAAGCGAATCAACCCCGCCCAGCACGGCGGCCATGCCACCGATAGCTATTCGCAAGCGATGGACAAACATGTCGAATGCCAGTTTCGCTCTTTCGTTTCCTCGTGGAACGGCAGCAAGGATCTCCCGCATATCGCCGGAAAAGCCGGAGATTCCAAAGAGACCCGACTCCCGATTCAGCATGCGGTCCATCTGTTCGCTATCAAGTTGTCCCTTTCGCATCAGATAGATCAGGATTCCGGGATCCACCGAGCCCGAACGGGTTCCCATCATCAACCCATCCAAGGGAGTGAATCCCATGGTGGTATCAATGCTGCGGCCGCCGTGAATCGCCGCGACAGAACATCCATTGCCCAGGTGGCAACTAATGACTTTGAGCGACTTCGGGTCTTTATTCAGCAGCTGCGCTGCGCGTGCGGCACAGTACTGATGATTGATGCCGTGAAATCCGTACCGTCGAATGCCATTCTCGAACCACTCATAAGGGCCGGGATAGGTGGCTGCCTCCAATGGCATCTGACGATGAAAGCCGGTATCGAAAACCGCCATCTGAGGAATAGGCCCAAGAAACGCTTCGACAAGCTCCATGCCTTCTACCTCAGCACGAATGTGCAGGGGCGCAAGCGCAGACACGCTGTTAATCGCTGAGCGCACCTCGCGCGTGATAATCACTGGCTCCTCGAAATGCGGTCCGCCGTGCACGACGCGATGTCCCACGGCGTCGATCTCCGAAACAGAGGTCACCGCACCTACCTTCTCGGCACTTAATGTGCTCAACAAATGTTTGACCACCTGCTCACGCGAGGAGGCTGGGATCTGTTCCTTTTGGACAACTCCGAGTGAGTTTTTCACCGTAACTGCCGCGATTCGCTCTCCAAATTCGACTCTGCCCTCCCATAAACACGCCCGCGGATGCTCTGGCAGAGTTTCACCAATTTCATAAAGGCATGCCTTTTGGCTGCTGGAGCCTGAGTTGAGTACGAGGATCTTCATCGGGTGTGCATCAAGTGTTCTCTTCGCTGCTCGTCTTACTCAAGGAGCAATCGGAAGACCAAAACCAAAACCGCAATAAGAGCCGCGCCACCATATAGCTGCCAAATAGCCGCCAACCAAGTGATGAAGTCACAAATCCGGCATGCCCGAAGAACGACAGTTGTTAGCGGGGAGCTTCTTTGAAGTTTGTACTGCAATTCTAGGTTTGGATGACACCGGGAGAGCAGGACTAGACTGAAAGGGTCACCAAGCAAACAACCCTAACGAGCGGATTAAATGGACATCTGAACATGACGCAACCTATGATTAAGTACACATGAGAAATAGGTTGTGATCCCCAATAGTCAGAGTTTCAAAGACCTTGAAGCCTTTCTTTTTGTATATCTCGACATTACGCAGGTTTGCCGTCTCAAGAAATACAGGAATCGACTTTTCTTTCATCCTCTGAATTATCGGATTCATTAATGCGCTTGCCAATCCCTTTCCTTGTGCTTCTGGCCAGACTCCGATCAGATACAAATGGCAATAACGCGAATATTTGCGAAAATTATTGTGAACGTGAGCTTCTGACTTCACAATTCTTACGACGGACCTTATGCCGATCTGGATAAGGAAGGCTAAGTTTCGCCAAATGTAATGAAATGACATCTTTTCATTTCGCTCACAATCCCACAACGCGACCGCATTATTGTCATCAGTCAAATATATTTCGCCCTTCCGAAGGGTCTGATGCACAACATAATCGACTAAGACATTGAACTTAAACTCGTTCTTGCTTTCTTCCAGAAGCCAGGTCAAGTGTGGGTCCTTCTTAAACGACAGCAGCAAAATACTCTTGATTAGGTCCACGTCGGCCAGTGTTGCTGTTCTCATGGGTTCTCCTGAATAGATTACGTCGGGGCCGCGGGGTGCTACGCCGCCTCAGCGCCGACGCTGCAATATGCGCATTTCGGAATCGACAAATTGGCCAGCACCCCACCAAAATCCGGCTTCTTGGGCGGCATAGTAAATAGTACCCCTTCGGCACGCATCTCTCTGTAAAGTTAGATCAGGTTTACAGATCCTGAGCATGCACGGTAAGCACCGGGCAGCGAGCACCACATACCACTCGATACGAGTTCGTAGAAACAAAACGATCGCTAAATCTGTGAGTGGCCGGGACGGCAAGCACGATTACATCGGCAGCGGTTTGATCAGCTACCTGCAAAATGAGGTCGCTCTGTGCATCAATATCGATCGGCAATTGAGAGGGGATTGTCAGTGGTGCATCGAGAGTAGTGTTCCTTACATCGTGCTCGGACAATTTGAGCTGGGAAACCTGGGCGAGAACACGGCCACCTTTATCATCGACAACATCCACTACACTGAGCCGAGAGTTATATTTGCGCGCCAGCGAAACGGCGTACGATTCCGCAAGCTGGGAGCGGGCGGAGGCACCGTAAGCCAACAGAATGCTCTCGGGTCCGAATTCTTGTATCCGAATCCGATCAGCGAAACGTCCCACGCTTAAAACCGGACAAGAAGATTGGTCTACGACAAGCTCGGTGACTGATCCCAGTATTGCCTTCCTCCACCCAGTTCGTCCGTGAGTACCAACAATGATCAGATCGACGTTGAGATTTTTGACAGCGTCAGTCAAGAGGTCAATTAGGTCTCCAGCCGAGACCAATGTGTTGAGCTTGACATTTCTGGTGCGGTGTTCGCGACGCAGGTCCGAAACCAGCTGTTCGAGCTCACGCCGGGCATCATCGCAGGCGGTCTGAATTGGGGAGGGATCGATCAGATTGTATGGCGTCGGATCAATGCAATGAAAAAGGTGTAACTGCGATTTGTAGCGGCTGGCGATCCCCAGCGCATAGCCTAGGGCCCGTTTCGAGCAATCCGAGAAATCTGTAGCCAGCAGGATGTTGCGAATCGCTATCGGATCGGGCGGGCCAGATGGTTGCGGAAGCTGTAATAGTAAATCGGCGTTTTGCATATGCTCTTTGGCAACCAGATCGCGAACCGTATTAATTTGCGCCAACGATGGCGCGCGCACGGGCCTCCTGGGTGGACGTCGTGGCCTCTTTTTTCTGGGCGGCGTTCACGACATAATCCTGGTGGTCAATAGTCAAAAGTTTCTTGCCGTAGAGCCGAACCTGCACCAACGTCTGATCTTTTTCCGGAAGCCAGAACCCGTCGATTTTCTGGTATTGCCTTACAAAATCAGCGCGCTCGATCCAGAAAGACAGTTTCTTTGCGGGGTGCCCTTCGATGCGGACCACAGCATAATCATCCACATCGATCCATAGTTTGCCTTCAAACAAATACGTGTCTTTCCGCTTCGGGACTGCCTGTGCGACGAAGCAGTGGTAAGGTCCGACCTGCTGTTCACCCAGCAGGTTCAGGGAATAGTTCGCAGGTGAGATGGCGCTGTCGTGGTGTTGTTTGCCGGCTGCGGTTTCAATCTCACTGGATATCAGCGGCTTCAGAGCCATCCGGCGAATAACTCCTGATCCTTCCTCTGACCTCACCACAAAGCTCTTCTGGTCCGGTGCACGAAACTCCATTTGCCCGACTTCCTCCGCATGCACCTTTCCCTTTAAATCGACCACTCGATAGGTTCGGAGGACTGTATAGTCGAGCAATGCCGTCTTTCGAAGCTGGTTATGGACATCGAGCTCGCCGAAAAGCTGGGCCTCTGCAACGCCGGGACGCAAAGGTTCGAGCGGGGTTGAAAGTTCGGGCTGACGGTTTGAATTACCCTGCCCTTTCGCCTCGACCGCGAACATTGCCATCGCAACAAGTGTTGCGAGAAGCAGCGAGAGCGTAACTTTAGTAGTGCTCCGTATTTCCATGTCTGTTCCCCATCTGCTTGGTTATCGTCGTTTTAATCCGCCAGCGAGCGGTAGGGAGGGATCGTTTTTTTCGATTCATGTTCTCCAAATCCTCGAGTGGACTCTACCAATAATCAAGCATGCAAGGTTCCATACCCGAACTTAGCTTAAAGGTGCGAGAGCCGCTCTGGGACGAGCCACATAGCGTCAGTCGCAAATACCGGTACGGCAAGCGCCACACCTGCTTCCTGCGCGGCCAATGGCAAGGAATTGGCAGGTGACAGGTGAAGAGGGGCCAAATAGGCCAGCAGCAGGGGCGAAATCCGGCCACCGAGTCTCCCCAAATTATCCTAGCCTACTTGGCCTGCTTGGTGGCCGATCTTTGGCTCACGATCGGCACTTCTTGTGATTGACCCAGGATGTCGTTGTAAGTAATTGTTTTTTTCCCGACCAGCACCAGCAGCTCACGACCGGCGGCATACTTCACCGTGTTCATCCCCAAAGGCGGTGTGTAGAGAACTACGTAAATCGTGTCGCCCACTTTAACGGACACGTCGTAGCGGACGACATCCGAGCCGCTATCCTGATGAGTCTTCACGTCGGTTATCGTGGCCACTTGGTATTTTGACGTCGACTGGCTAAAGGCGGGAAGAGTTCCCAAACAGATACAAGTCATACAAATCAGTTTCAGCATGCATCACCTTTACGTTGCTTCTTCTAGCCTTATTGCTTTGGTATTTGCAGGTCTTGCTGTAGCGTAAAATCGAGTAGGGTCTCACTTGGAACTTTGACCTGGTCACCCTTCGTGATCAGCTCAGACCCTGCTCCCGCCCCACCACCTACGGCAGCTCCGATCCCAGCACCCTTTCCGCCACCGGCCAAGGCTCCAATAATCGACCCCACCGCCGCTCCGCCGATAGTTCTCTTCGCGGTGCTCGCACCGCGCGACTTGCCAGTCGACTCATACTCACCTGTGACCAGCGGCACCGTATGCCCGTTCACCACAATCCCGGTCAGCTCCAACTGGAGCTCCGATCTGCCGGTGAAGGTTCCTGATTTCTTGGACTCGGTCAGTCGACCGTAGACGTCAGCTCCTTTTGCAACTACGACGTTGTCGTCGACCGTCAGCGGCTCTTCGAGAGAGGCTTCAAAGCGATCTCCTACATGGTTTTTTGTCGAGTCGATGCCATCGATAGTGCGTACGGAGATAAGTGTTCCGGCCGAAATGGTGACGTAAGTGGGCGTCTTGATGCCCGGCTCGCTTGAAAACGCCGGGTCGGAGCGTATAAGAGAGTCTTCCAGTACGCTTGCGGAATCAAACTTTAGTGAAGCAATATCCGAGAGATTGTACGTTTGCACCGACGAACCGACCTGGAAGCTGATCTCGTTCTCCGTACCACCCATGAACTTGCCGTTAATCTGGTTCCCATTCTTCAGTTCCAACGAATCCGCCGACACGATCGACCTCGCTACGCACAGCACAACGACTACACTGAGATTCCGACTCAACTTCATTTTTGGTTCTCCTCGCTACTGGTCACTTCTCTCGCGACAGTAAATGGCGTTAACAAAGTCATCTCGCTAAAGATCGCACGTACGATGCCAAATGAAAAACCGAACCATGGATCACTAAGTGAAAGGTTTTCAATAAGACGGCACTGCCCTGCTTCCCAGATGCGAGGCACTGGGCGCAGCAGGCATGTCCCACTTGTCATTTGCCAAATGCTTGCCGTTGCTTGCGGCACACCATTCGTACATATTGGGAAATACGTCGGCGTCTCAGGGATTATCTGCACGTAGTTCTTGGCATCCAGCTTGCAACCGAACCACGCAGCGAGGCGGCGGTCGGTACAGGGCACAGACGAATTCCGAAGCCAACCAGCATGGAGCGTCTAAGAGTGGAATGACACCGGCGTCAAGTTAACCGACATACGCAGTCTCCGGCTGCACCTCGCATCGTTAATCCGCAGTCGTTGCAGCAGCGCGCGATACAGAAAGAGCCATGAGGATCATCAACATGTTGCCAGGGGAACCTAACACAATCATCTCGTCGATCATCAATCTGGTGTGTCCGCAATGCGGTGGGAGCATGATGGAATTCCAATGCTGCGGCAGGTGCCGCAGAAGCTGGCTCTCGGAATGGGAGTGGGCGAACATGGCGGTGAGGAGTTTCGATACGAGGAGGCCATCGAGCGCAGCACGGTCCAGGGGATAAGTCGTCGCCTGTAGAGTGTTGTTGGCTTGAGAAGTTCGCGCAGTTTACCGTTCGGAACACCGAAACCTGTCTTCCAACAAATTTCTGAATAATATATTAAGGGAAAGGCTAGGCATGGACTCAACCTCCATGGCGGCAGAACTGGATTGCCAATTCGGGGTCCCTGGTGTTGCGAAGTGTGAGGGTGAGGCCGGACTGCCCCGAGTAGATTGACGGCGCTTTAGGCTAAAGCGAGGCGTATCTGCACGGGTGCGCATCTGACGGCCTGGAACCGGAAACAAGCTACGCGGGGCTTACCGTTTTTTCCAGAAGAGCACACGCGAGTGAAACCACGTCTTGATCTTCGGAATGCAACGCCCGAACCAATTCGAAGCCAGCATCTCGGGAAGCGTATTGCGTCCACATCACGCCGCACAACAAAACATAGTCTGTACTCATTCCATCACCTCATCGAACTTCAATTTGCATGCTCAATCGTTCTCTTGCGGAAGGTCGTCCTTTCAGCGTCAGCCTAATCACCACATCATTTGAGCAGTCACAGCTCCAATCCGAAGCAGCACACGTTCTGAGTGCTAGTTGCTTCAACATGAGGTAGTTAGAATGTGCGACGCACTCTCGCAGCTTTTATTCCTAGAAGAAACGATGCCAAGCTATTGGCGCCTGACGGGTGCTCGCGTGTTGTGCTGGATTCTGAATCGGGGTTCCAACGCCGAGCAGATAATCTTTGTCAGGCGGTTGCCGTCTCAGAAACGCAGGGTGCAGGGCTCAAACGCTCTTCTGGAGGGTGGCCAGACAGGTGGCCGCTTTGTTGTTCGGTACATGCACAACAGATCACCCGCACCGACGCCATGAAAGGTATGGCGAGGTAGATACCGACGATTCCGCCGATCTCAGCGCCGACTAGCAGGGCGAAAATCGCCGCCAAGGGGTGAATCTTCAGGTGGCTTCCCATGATCCGCGGCGTAGCAACGTAATCTTGAATCACTCTCCAAAGGCCTAGCAATACCGCCATCCAGATCCAGTGCAGGTGATTTACAACACCTACGCCGACGATCACGGCGAATGTGGTGATCCAGCCCAGCGCCGGAAGAAACTCCAACAATCCCCCGAAAACGCTCAGTGCGAAGGCGTGCGGAAACCGCAGGAGGATCAAGGCCGCTAAGTAGAAGAGGAACGAAAGACTGCAAAGAAGTACTTGCGCCCTTATATATTCGGTGAGCATCAGGTGCAGTTGGTGAGCCAGGGCACGAATCTTTGGGCGCCGCTCTGGGGAAAAGAATAACCGGATGAGGGTATCTGCGATGTGGTCGCCGTCGCGCAAGAAAAAGATCGCCAGCACGGGAATCAGAAGCACCGAACCCACCAATTCTGCGGTATTTGAAAGGAATATATCGGTGCGTCGTACCAAGCCCTGGATGTCCTCTTTGTGCCTGGCCAGGAAGGCCCTGAGCCGGTATTCCTGTTTCTCGCTCCACCCGTATTTGCCTCGCAGTTGAGTCGCGATGTCCCCGGTCGAGAGGCCCTCCAGCAGGGCTGGCACTTCATCTACCGCTTTCATCGTATTCTGGATCAACCCCGGAGCGAATCTATAGCCCACTACCGCAATTAGAATCACAAAGGCCAAGTACACTTCTATTACGGCAGGCGCTCTCAAATTTCTGCACAATAACGAGTGCCGCTGCAGGAACTTGACCACTGGATTAATCAGATAGGCGAACAATACGGCGAACACGAAGATGAGAGTGATGCGACGTGCACAGTAGATGACCGCGCACACCCCGGCAACCAATAATATGGTCAGCAGGACATCGACGGTGCGGCGTTCGGGGAATGCCATCGTCAGGGTTCCTACGTCAGAAAGCTGCGGGGCGCAGTCCCCGCATGCCGGATTTAGTGCCCTCTCGTTTCAGTTGAGGGCGCAGGGAGCGTGCTTGCAATCGCATTGAATCTCGGTGTCCTGCACATCATCGGCCTCGGAGCAATAGTCGCTGCAATAGCTTTGTCCGATTGTTACCGTACATCTGCATGCGGAATAGCCGCACTTCCGTTGACCTTGAGCATTCATCCTTTTCACCGTCCTGCCTCTATCAAAACTCGACCGAGAGTAAATGCAAGACAAGGGCCGTTGCCACAAAGGTGAGCCTGAAGGCTTCTCCCGTCAATTGTGGGACTCGAGTTTGGTGGAATCTGACAAGGTTTCGACACGTGCCAAGCCCAACGAACTCAAATCCCATTCCGCAATTCATCGTCGTTGTTCCAGCCGAGAAGATTCAACCTCTCGTTATCTCAACGTCTTGAAACAATTCGCGCCAGTGTCGCTTAGTCTGGACGGCCCATTGCACTTTGATCCCGCGAGGGTGAGAAATCGTGTCCACGCCACGGTCCTTGGCGGAGCTGATTGACTTGGCTGAAAGCCACAATCCGTCAACCCGCGCTTCTTGGGAACGCGCCCGCGCTCAAGCTGCGAACTTGGGCATATCGCGCAGTGAGTTATATCCCACTCTGGCGGCTGCCGCACTTTCGCAGACTACTCGCTCGGAAGCCTTTCTCGGCAACCGCTTTTACGGGCAAGTTACGCAGGAATTCCAGGTAGAGCTGGATCTCAACTACACCGTTTTTGATTTCGGAGCCCGCACGGGTCGAATCAACGCGGCGAAAGCGCAAGTCCTGGCGGCTAACTTCGCTTTCAATGACACTCACCGCAACGTTATTTACCAGGTGCAGCAAGCTTACTACCGGGTACTAAGTTCGATGGGTCAGGAGGATGCGGCACGTGCGAGTCTGGCTAACGCGCAAACAGTACAACAAGCAGCGGAGGAGCGGTTAGCTCATGGGCTCGCGACGCTACCGGATGTATTCGAAGCGCGGAGCGCGACTGCCCAGGCCGATTATGAGCTGCAAGCGATCGTAGGAGCAGAGCAGATTGCTCGCGGCGATCTCGCTAGCGCAGTGGGGACCGCGGCGACAGCTGTAATCAATGTCCAACCGCTCGATCAAGTACCCAATTCCGAGTCGATCGAAGATACGGTCGACGAGGCAATCAACCGCGCGCTCCACCAACGTCCTGATTTACTGCAACAGCTCGCCGAAATACGATCCTCTAATGCAAAGGCGATGGAAGCGAAGGCCGCGTACTACCCTTCACTAACCCTCACTGCCAGTCCAGCTGTTCCGTCGCTCTATGGCTTGCAGTCACCATACGCCTGGGCGAGCACCGCTGATTTGAACGGCGGACTGAGTTTCAATCTCCACTGGACGGTGTTTGATGGAGGCGCACGAAAAAACCGGCTGGCCGAAGCTCAGACCGAGGTCCGCGCAGCACAAGCACAGACCAACGTCAGACGCAATCAAATCGCTGACGAGGTGTGGACGGTTTACTCGAATTTGAACACTGCATTTCGGCAGCGCCAGGCTGCCATTGCTCTCCTCGAATCTGCCGATCAGTCCTATAACGCGGCTCTCGAATCATACAAGTACGGTGTGTGCAACTTACTCGATGTAACCAACGCCCAACGAACGCTGGCGCAAGCCCGTTCGGCGGATGTCCTGTCGCGAACACAAGTGCTTACCTCACTCGCAGAGCTGGCTTTCACAACAGGCGATTCCATTCGCGAAAACGCGAGGCCACGGCCATGAATGCATGTCGGACTTACAGACTTGTGCGCATTGTGCTCGTGCCCGCCATCCTGGTGTTGGCGGGTTGCGGACGGGCTCCTGCATTCGACATTCTGGGTTCGTTCTTTCCCGCATGGCTGCTTTGTCTTGCGGTTGCCATCTTGCTTACGGTCGTTTCGCAAGCATTGTTGAGCCGTTACGTTGAAGTAGTATGGCCGATTCTCGTATACCCGAGTCTGACCGCAATACTTTGCTTTTCGTTATGGCTTGTTCTGTTCCGGTGAATCAAGGAGGAATGACCAATGGACGCGGACGGGAGTGCACGACGTCGCAAGCTTCTCGGTCGGTCGATCAGTATCGCGATCGTGGCCGTAGCCGCGATAGTGGGGTTCCTCGTGCTTCACCGCACGAATTACTATCCCCGGACCGATGATGCCGAAATCTTTGCCAATTTCATCGGAATAGCGCCGCAGGTCGATGGTCCGCTCGTTCGGCTGAATGTAAAAGATAATCAAGTCGTTAAGGCGGGCGATCTGCTCTACGAAATCGATGAACGCCCGTATCAGTATGCATTGGAAAACGCCCTTTCGGGACAGGCTGCGCTCGAGGGGCAAATTGCAGATGAACAGCGCAGGATAGCAGCTTTAGTAAGCGCCGTTTCTGTTGCGCAGGAAAATATCCATAGCGCAGAGGCAGAAGTAACGGACGCCGAGCGGGGTGTCGGCCGAGCGCGTGCCGAATGGACATACGCGAACAACAACCTGCATCGACTTGAGCCGCTGCTGGCGAAGCAATTTGTCACCGTGGACCAGGTGGACAAAGCGAGGACTTCCGAAACCGCAAATGCAGAAGCGCTGCGGCAATCCGAATCGCAATTGACGCTATCGCAGGCAAGACTGAAATCTGTGTTGGCGCAACATGAACAGGCTAGGCATGCGGTTACAACGCTTGAGCCGCTCGTTAATCAGCGTGGGGCAAGAGCGGCGGCAGTAAAGAACGCTCGCTATCAGTTGAACAACTGCCGAGTTTACGCACCGTTCGATGCCATCGTCACCAATCTCACCATTTCCGAAGGGGCTTATGCCCATGTGGGCCAGGAGATGTTCACACTGATCGACGCACGCACATGGTGGGCGATTGGCAATTTCCGCGAAGGTCTGCTTAAGCGTATCGCGCCAGGAATGAAGGCTGAAGTGTATGTGATGACCAAGCCAGACGTGCGCTTCGAGGCGATTGTGGACAGCGTCGGGTTCGGCGTCACCCCGGACCCCGATCGGATTGGCCACTTAGGCCCCGGCCTTCCCGATGTGCAGCGAACCCTGAATTGGGTGCATTTGGCGTCGCGGTACCCAGTTCGAGTGCGCGTCGAGAATCCTACGGGTGATCTCTTCCGGGTGGGTGAAACGGCCGTCGTCACCATTCGCGGGTACTGATTATGGCAACCGCCGTACTTCCCGCAACCCGACGGAATAGTTCGCTTGTGTGGATGCGCGACTTCCTGCGAGAGGAGCTGTCGCCTTATCCAGGCAGAGGCGCTCTGGTTGCCCGCATGGTTATCGCCACGACTCTGATCACTGTCATCGGCATGACGTTTCGCATTCCCTACATTTACCAAGGTGCGATTTATGCGCTGATGATCTCTCGTGAAAGCCCTCGTGCCACCCTAAAATCTGCTGCAACAATGTTGCTGGTCACGGCTACCTGTGCAGCCTATCTTCTGATATTCGTATCCTTCGTGATTAATTCTTCGTTGCTTCATTTTCTCTGGGTCATCGGCTCTTGGTTCCTAGCCTTTTACGCGATTAGCGCATTGACCGACTACACTGCAGCCGTTGTCTTCACGGTCATGCTTATCCTTGGAGTTCCTTTGTGGGACCGCTACCTACCAGCTGAGACGAATGTGGAAGATACACTTTGGTTGTGTTTGTCCGTCGTGATTGGAGTCATAGTCACGGCGGCGGTAGAGCTGATGTTTGCACGTCGGCGGCCGGGAGACGATGTTCTCTTGCCGATCAGCGATCGATTATCCGTCATCGAGAGGCTAATGACCTGCTATTCAATTCAGGCCGATATCGATGTCGCGACTAAAGAGCAAATCATGCAGTTCGAGATGAGGGGAACATCATTATTACGGCGCATCTTGCGGCGTTCGGACTATCCGACTCAATATTCAGTCGAGATCGCTGGTGTTACAGGCCTTGTCGGTAGGCTGGTTGATCTCGCGGCCACTCTGACGCAGCTCGGGTTCGAAGTCTCCGCCAGTGACCAGCAACGATTCGGGAACCTGGCATCCGCTCTCGCGGGCCTTCGCAAGGAATTGGTGAACCGGGTGATTCCGGGGCCGCTCCACTTCGATACAGATGGGGACCCTTCGGGTGTGCCATTGCTGCCCGAGATCGAGCACACCGTTAGCCTCATTCCCCAGGCGTTTGCAGATTCCCAATCCGTTCCTGAATACCTATCCTCAGTCGACGATATCCGACCACAGCCACTACTGGCCGCAGACGCGTTCGCAAACCCTGAGCACCTTCGTTTCGCGCTGAAAGGCTGCCTGGCCGCAAGCATTTGTTACGTGATCTATAACGCGATGGATTGGCCGGGCATCAGCACCTCAGTCACTACATGCTTGCTGACGGCACTCTCCACTGTCGGTTCATCCCACCAGAAGCAGATCCTTCGAATCGGCGGCGCCCTGGTTGGCGGATTTGTTCTTGGCATGGGCTCACAGATTTTCATTCTCCCATACCTCGATTCCATAGTTGGTTTTGCGCTCCTTCTCATTGCCGTCACCGCTTTTGCTGCGTGGTTCATGACCTCTAGCCCCCAGTTGTCGTACTTCGGAATTCAGGTCGCAGTGGCTTTTTACCTCATCAATTTGAGCGAATTCAAGATTCAGACTTCCCTCGAGGTCGCGCGTGATCGCGTTGTCGGCATTTGGTTCGGTCTGTGCGTAATGTGGTTGGTGTTCGACCGTTTATGGAGTATGCCCGCAGCGCGTGAGATGGTAAGGACCTTCATTTCCAATCTCCGGCTAATAGCGCAGTTTGCAAGAGAACCGGTCTCAGGGAACTTGAAAGCTGCAACGGCACGGAGATTTGCTCTCGGCGAGACAATCAATACCAACCTCGATAAAGTGAGGGCTCTCGCCGATGGCGTTCTCCTTGAGTTTGGGCGTTCTCGCGAGCAGGATCTGGCATTGCGCAATCGAATCCGTCGGGCGCAGCCTCAAATACGAGTGCTTTTCATCATGCAAATCGCAGAGTGGAAATATCGAGCACAGCTGCCGGGTTTTGAGCTCCCACAAGTCATCGCTGTGGCGCAGCGTGAGTTCGATGACCGACTCGCTGAATCGCTGGATGCGATGGCTGACGGGATCGAAGGAAGATCAACACCCGTGCAGCAGACCTTGGAAGAGGCCCTCGCCAAGCTGGACCGGGCGATTCAAGTTCACCGCCCGACGGGAGTTCTAGCGGGGCGCCTTCAGGCTTTACTTGTGCTCGGCCGCAGAATCGAATCTTCGATGGTCTCATTGACGAATGAGATCGGAACGGAACGGCTGGGTTCGCTTACTCCAGCCTGAGTCGGTTCGGTGAGCTCCTGACTCCACCTCCCCCCTGCCGCGCGACCCGCCCGAACTCCAGCTCCGCCAAGACCGGCTGCACGACCATCGCCTATCGGATTCGAAACAGGTTACTTCCTCGATCCTCGTTGGTGACCGCTTGGCGTGACAAAACTTTGTCATAAGACAAGCCTTCCTCGGAAGCGACGTGTGCGGAACGCGCCATCCCCAGAAAATAGCCAGATTTGGCAAGTGCGACCTTGGCATAGCGAATGCAGACCGAGAGATGTGCGGGTGGCCGGGCAGGCATCCGCAGTCACTCAGGCCAAGTTCTAGAGGAGGGAAAGAATGGCCCCAGAACCAGCGAGGTCTGGCGAAACAGACGCGGCGAAGCCTGCACCTGCGCCCATCAAAGCGGTTGAACCTGAGCACATTCCCGCACTCGCGAGGCCGAATTGGCAGAAGTACGGGACGCCGCTCCTGGTGGTGCTTCTGGCCGCGGCAGTCGTTTTCACCATCATCCGAAACTGGAACTCCTGGGAGGGTGGCCGGATCGAACAGGTCACAGACGATGCTTACGTTCGAGGTGATCTCACGCCGCTGAGCACCAAAGTTGCTGGCATCGTTAGGGACGTAAGAGTCTCCGATTATCAGACCGTGCATCAAGGAGATCTCCTGGTTCAGCTGGACGACGATGATTATCGGGCGCAAGTGGCTCAGGCAAGTGCGGCAGTGGAAGCCGCTAAAGCCGCGATCGAGAACAATCGTCGCCAAGAGAAACTGCAACAAGCCAAAGTGGACCGCGCTCTCGCGGGCGTAAACCAGGCAGAAGCGGAGATCGCGGGGGCTCAAGCCGGAATCGACGCCGCGCAAGCCGATATCGAGCGCACCCTCCCTGAGCGTCGCCGGCAGGAAAGTCTCATGCAGACCAACTCCACAACTCAGCAGAAACTCGAGCAGGTGGTTGCCGAAGAGGACCGCTCACGCGCGCAGCTCGTCAGCCGTCAAGCGTCATTGCAGCAAGCCAAGGCAGCGCACTCGAGCAGTCAGTCGGCCGCTGATGCGGAACACCGTGGGCTTGACGTTCTAGGTTCGCAGGAACTTCAACTCATTGCCGACCTCCACGCCAAAGAGGCTGCACTCACCGTGGCGCAAGTAAACCTCGGCTATACAAGGATTGGAGCGCCCGGCGACGGCAGCGTGGGCGAGAGGCAAGTTCGACCCGGGCAACTCGTGTCTCCTGGAACCCAAGTGATTCCGTTCGTCAGCAGGATTAAGTGGGTCCAGGCGAATTACCGCGAGACCCAGCTGACAAATGTCAAGATCGGTGACCCCGCGGAGATTCGGGTAGATGAGTATCCAGGGAAGGTGTTTCGCGGAAAAGTTATCGAGATTGCGCCTGCCAGCGGCTCGCAATTCGCATTACTGCCGCCCGACAACGCTACCGGCAATTACACGAAGGTCGTGCAAAGAATCCCAGTGAAGATCGCGTTCGACGATTCCGAGATCGCCACCGCGTTGCAGCCGGGTCTTTCCGTCATCGCTACCGTGCGCACAAAGCACTAATTGGAACGAACAATGGCCTCATCGACGATAGCGGTACCCAGACCCACACCGGTCCAGCTCGCGCGAGCCGCTGCAGCCGCGATACCACAGCAGATCTCGAAGAGTCCGCTGCTCGGAATCCTCGGCGTCATTATGGGTGCAGGCGTGGTCACGCTCACTGGCCGCATGATCACGCTTGGGCTTCCCGACCTTAAAGGCCACCTCGGAATCAGCTTCGACGACGGCGCCTGGATCAGTAGCGCTTACAACGTGGCGCTGATGTTCATTGGGCCGTTTACGGTTTATCTCGGAGGGCTATTAGGACCGCGCCGAATTCTGTTTTTCGCCGCCACGTCGTTTACTCTGATCTGTCTGTTTATCCCGTTCATCCACAGCTACAGCCTGTTGCTCGTTGCCTTAGTTCTGGCTGGGCTGACCTCAGGGACGTTCTATCCCCTCACTCTCACTTTCGCTCTCCGCAATATTCCGCTTCCGTACCTTCCGTTCACCATAGCGCTGTATGCGACATTCGTGGACGGCGCCGTGAATATCGCCCCGTCGCTCTACGGCTGGTACAGAGACCATCTTTCCTGGCACTGGATGTTCTGGAATTCCTCTCTGATTACGCCGCTCATGATGGTGTGTATTTATTTCGGAATACCTAAGCCCACTCCTGCGAAAAGATCTGAGGCGGCGCCGAGCTTCGCAGGTTTTTTATATGCGAGTGCAGGATTCGCAATGCTGTATGCGGTCATGGACCAGGGCGAACGCCTTGACTGGTGGCGTTCGGGAGTAATCACGGCCTTGGCAGTCGGTGGCACATTCTTTTTGTTGTGTTCACTTGTGCGCCGCCTTCGTAGCCCCAATCCGTTGGTAGACATGCCCTATCTGCGCCAGTGGAACACAATTCTGCTGGGTATTGGGCTTTTTCTGTTCCGCTTTTGTCTGGTCACAACCATCATACTGGTCCCCCAGTCGCTTGCGATCCAAGGATTCGAACCCGACCAGATCGGGCCAGCGGTGATCTGGAGTGCGGCGCCCTTGTTGCTCTTCGCCTTTGTGGCCGCCCTGTTGCTCTTGGCGAAACTGGATTGCCGCCTGCTTCTGGCCTCAGGTTTCGCATGTGTGGCTCTTGCTTGCTGCTTCAACGCAAACCTCACCAGTGTGTGGTCAGCAGCAAACTATTACCGCACGGAACTGCTCATGGGCCTGGGGCAATCGTTCGCATTTATCGGTCTGGTCGCAGGTATTGTTTTGCAAGGAGTTTTCTCGGGCGGGTTATCGAAGCCCCAGTGGATTCTGACATTCTCAGCCTTCTTTCATGTGGTCCGACTGTTCGGCGGCAATCTGGGCGCGGTGTTTATGGGCCACTTCGTTGCGCAGCGAGAGAAATTTCATTCGAATCTCCTTGGCTTGCACGTTCAGAGTGGAAATTGGATCACGGACACCAGCATCCATCAGCTATCCGCCGGACTGTTCGCACAATCCTCTGGTTTCTCGGCGGCGATGGGCCGGGCGGTTGGAGTCATCGGCGGGCGCCTCCGTCTGCAGGCTTACACCCTGAGCGTTAATGATGGATTCTACCTGGTGGCGTGGGCTTGCGTTGCTGCTCTGTTGCTCGTAGCCCTACTGCGCAAGTCACCTCTGAACTACGCAGACCTTGGCGCCATCCAGCAGCAATTGCCCGCACGTCAGGAGGGAAAAGCATGAAGAAACGAAACCACGTGATTGGGCGATGGACCACGGCAGCAGCTTGCGTCTTCGTAATGCTGTCCGGGGCCGCGGCGCAAGAGCGAAAATTGACCTTGCAGGACGCAATTAAGATTGCCACGGGCGCGAACCACGGTTTGAAAGCGGCATCGTATCAAGTCGCAGCCGAGGAGCAGAACCGGCGCATCGCCAAGTCCGGCTATTTCCCCAGCCTTACCAATGAATCCTACGCACTTCATATTACCGATGTGCAGCGTGTCGACGCTCCCGCCGGCGCTTTCGGTCCAGGCATTCCGGCCACAAACGTTTTTCTTAGCCAGGGACGCGAAACATTCGAAACCAGTGGCACAACTCTGGCGCAGCCGATCACACAGCTCATCAAGATTCACGCGAACAATAAAATCGCTGTTTCAGATTTGAAAGCCTCGCAAGCTTCCTTACAAAAGGACACCAACGATGTCGTGTTCCGTGTACAGGAACTCTACTATCGCATCCTTACCAGCCAACTGCAGAAAGCTGCAGCTGAACTGCAGATCACCTCTGACAGCGAAAACCTGAACGAAAACAACGAGCAGGTCAAGAGGGGATCCCTGCTGGAAGTGGCGCGTGTTGAAAGCAGTGCCACCCTACTCGAAGCCAAGCAGACGCTGCTCGCCACCGACATGCAGATTTCTGATCTCACCATCCAATTGAACGATGTGCTGGGATTGCCGCTCAATACAAAACTCGTTCTCGATCCGAACGTCGAGGTCGTAATTGATGTGCCGCCGCGCGAAGAGTCGGTGAGAACCGCATTGAGTGATAACCCTGAAGTCAAAGAAGCGGTGCAGACCCTTGCTAAGGCGCGAGCCGCACACACTGCAGCAAAGGCGGAATACATTCCCGATGTCACGGCCTTTGCTCGGTACAGCTATCAGAACAACCTGCCCTTCCTGGTTCGAAACTTCGGCACATTTGGGTTCCACCTGAGCTACGACGTCTTCGATGCAGGGAAACGCAAAGCGCTGGTTCGAGAACGCAGGGATGAAATAGCGGAAGCAGAAGAAAACCTGCAGCGTGTGAAGGACGAGGTCGAAGCCCGCGTACAAATGATATACAACCGGCTCGATGTGGCGCGCTCCATGGTGGAGGTGAAGAAAGAGTATCTCACCGCGCGGCAAGAGAATGCGCGCCTTTCAGAAGATCAATTTAAGCAAGGAATCACATTGGCGTCCCAGCGCGACGCGTCGCGAGCCCAGGCGGTGAAGGCAGGCGCTGGTTTGCTCGACGCGAGCCTGGCTTATCTCTTGGCCCGAGACGATCTAAACCGGACTTTGGGAGGTACGAATCCGTGATCTCGGCAATTTCTAGGTTTCAGCTAACTGATTTTTGGCAGGAATTCAAAGAGAGCGATTAACGCAAATGCAGCGCAAAGAAAACTCGGTCAAGTTGAGCGCACTTTTTGTGCTCACGCTCTTGTTCTTGTTCATGGCGACAGCGGCAGCCGCCGCACTGGCAGATCCATCAACCGGTCTCACAAATATCTTTGCTCCTGCATCAACGCCGGCGAAGATGGTCGCTCACCTCTCCGTGTTTGTCCTTGCCATTACCGGGGTCATCTTTGTCGTCGTGTTTACGTTGCTGGTCTATTCCATCATTAAATTCCGCGGGCGAGCTGTGGATGCCGGCCGCGAACCGGCCCAGGTATACGGAAGCACCCAGATTGAACTGGCTTGGACGATCATTCCCATCCTCATCGTCATCGTGTTGTTCTTGGCTACGGCGAGAGCAATCCATGCAGTTCAGGATGCTCCCGAACCCGCGGGCGCCATCGAGGTCACTGCCATCGGGCACCAATTCTGGTGGGAATTTCGCTACCCGAAGCTGGGAGTTGTTACAGCGAACGAGCTGCACCTCCCGGTGAGCGATCCCGCGAATCCGACTCCTACGTTCTTGACCTTGCTTTCTGCTGACACCGACCACAGCTTCTGGATCCCGGAACTCGCGGGCAAGACCGACCTGATTCCCAACCATCCGAACAGAATGTGGATGGACCCACTGCGCACCGGAATCTTTCTTGGTCAGTGCGCGCAATACTGCGGGGTTCAGCATGCAAAGATGCTGCTACGCGTCTCGGTGGACAGTCCTGCCGATTTTGCTGCCTGGGCCCGTGGCCAGCAACAGCCCGCCGTTCAGGATGCAAGCGTAGCGACCGGCAGACGAGTTTTCGAACGCAATGCCTGCATGAATTGTCATGCGGTGGCAGGAACGAATGCCAACGGACGCTTCGGTCCCGACCTCACACACTTGATGAGCCGGGTCACAATCGCCTCCGGTGCAACAACGAATACACCAGAAAACCTCCGTCTCTGGATTCAGGACCCAAACGCGATCAAGCCCGGCTCGCTGATGCCGGCCATGAAATTAAGCGATTCCGATCTGGATGCAGTCGTGAGTTATATGGAGACACTTCGCTAGCTTAGCTGGAGGAAGTTGAAGGCTAATATGTCATCGAATGCAATCACGATTCCCGGCGTGCAGATTGAAGACAAGCCGTGGATTGACATCCTTCACGAGTGGGTGACCACGGTTGACCACAAGTGCTTGGGCGTTCTCTACATTCTCTACGCCCTGCTATTTCTAGTTGTAGCCGGTGTCGAAGCGCTCATCATCCGCATTCAGCTGATGTTCCCGCACAACCATTTTGTTTCGCCGGAGGTCTTCAACCGCCTCTTCACCATGCACGGCACAACCATGGTTTTCTTCATGGGCATGCCAATCCTGTTTGGGTTTGCAAACTATCTCGTGCCATTAATGATTGGCGCTCGCGACATGGCGTTTCCCCGACTGAATGCCTTCAGCTTCTGGCTTTCGGCGCTGGGCGGATTTCTTCTCTACTTCAGCCTGGTGGGCGCAAATGGGCTCTACGGCGCGGGCAACGCACCTGACGTGGGATGGTGGGCGTACGCGCCTCTAACAGCACGGGCCTTTTCGCCAGGCCACAGCACTGATTATTGGACGCTGGCGCTGCTGGTTTCCGGATTTGGAAGCATTGGAACCGCCATCAATATCATCGCGACCATTCTGTGCATGCGCTGCCCGGGCATGAAGCTCAGCCGCATGCCTTTGCTGGCATGGCTCAACCTGGTCATGTCGGGAATGGTTTTGATCTCGGTTTCGCCGCTGTCTGCGGCACAGATCATGCTGCTCATCGATCGATATTTAGGCAGCCATTTCTTCGACACGCAGGCTGGCGGCTCAGCCATGTTGTGGATGCACTTCTTTTGGATATTTGGACATCCGGAAGTGTACATCCTCATTATTCCCTGCTTTGCTTTCATGTCGGAAATCATTCCGGTGTTTTCACGGAAACCGATTTTCGGATATCCGGTCATGGTCGCAGCCACTGTCTGCATCGGCTTCGTGAGCATGAGCGTGTGGGCGCACCACATGTTCTCGGTCGGAATGAACTCGTACGCGAACAGTTTTTTCACGATTACCACGATGGCGGTCGGTATTCCTACGGGAATTAAGATCTTCAATTGGCTCGGCACCATGTGGGGAGGAAGGATTCAGTTTAAGGTACCGATGCTGTTCAGCATCGGCTTTCTCTTCCAATTCCTGATTGCCGGCCTAACCGGCGTCATGCTAGGAAGTGCCGCCTTCGCTTCGCAGCTTACCTTGTCGTATTTCGTTGTCGCGCACTTCCACTACACACTCGTAGGCGGGGTTGTGTTCGGCGTCTTCGCCGCCATCTATTACTGGTACCCAAAAATTACGGGACGAATGTTGAACGAGACACTCGGCAAACTGCATTTCTGGTTGTTCCTGATCGGCTTCCATCTAACATTCGACCTCATGCACATTCCCGGCCTATTGGGTATGCCGCGCCGAATCTACACCTACGAGCCTGGCCGCGGCTGGGCCACTCTAAACCTACTCATCAGTGTCGGCGGATTTATTCAGGCAATCGCTGTTGTGATTTTTGTGGCGAATCTCGTTATCTCTTATTTCAAGGGCAAGAAGGCGGGCAACGACCCCTGGGACGCCTGGACACTCGAATGGTCCACAAGCTCGCCCCCGCCTGCGTATAACTTTGCTTCCATTCCAGTGGTCGCGAGCCGGCGGCCGTTGTGGGACCTGAAGCATCCCGAAGATCCAGACAGCCAATATGAATAGCCGTACGAATGAGGACAGCCGCTGTGAATAAAGGAAGAAAGTAATGAGTGCAATGGCAAATCCGTTCCCACAGACATCGGCGACCTGGAGCCTTCCGTATCGCGGTAAGGTCGCAATGGCCGGCCTCATTATTGCCGAGTCGGCGATCTTCACGATTTTTGTGGTTGCTTATCTTTTCTATGCTGGGAAGAGTCTCACCGGACCGACTCCGCGCGAGGTGCTCGAGACGCCGATCTTCTATACGATCTGTCTGTTGTCCAGCAGCCTGACCATTCATTTTGCCGCGAAGTCGCTAGCACGCGACAGAGTCGGAGCATTTCTCGGCTTATGGGTGCTCACCATCGTTTTGGGTGGCACGTTTATGTACGGCACTGGGCAGGAGTGGCACCGGCTGATCTACGAACACGGTCTCACGATCTCGACGAATTTATTCGGAACGACCTACTACTCGCTGGTCGGATTGCACGCCTTTCACGTTACTGCAGGCCTGGTCATACTCTGCCTTGTCGCGATCTTTGCTGTGGCCGGCCGCGTGCGGGTGGAGCAGTCGCGTCGCGTGGAAGTGCTCTCGATGTACTGGCATTTTGTGGATGCTGTGTGGGTGGTAGTTTTCACCGTCGTTTACGTGCTGGGGCGCTGAGGGAAGAAATGGCAACCTTGCTGACAACCGAACCAATGAGTGAAAGCCCTCTGGCGCCGCGCGAGATTGAGGTGCCCGCGCCGACAGCGTGGCCCTTTGTGTTGGCCTTTGGACTCGCCTTATTATTTGCCGGCCTCGTTACGAGCGCGGCAGTTAGCATGCTCGGCGCTGTGCTTGGTCTGGCAGGCTGCATCGGCTGGTTCCGCGAAGTCTTTCCTCACGAGCACGAAGAGGTTGTGCCCGTGCTTCCTGAAGATATCCGCATAACCACCGAACGGAGCATAGTTGAGCGGCTTCCAATTCTGGCTTATCAGCGCGCATGGCTTCCCGTCCACACGTATCCAATTTCAGCGGGTGTGAAGGGTGGATTGGCGGGTGCCGTAGCCATGGCCATTTTGGCCTGTGCCTACGGCGTGCTGAAGGCAGGCAGCGTTTGGTATCCCATCAATCTTCTTGCCGCAGTGGTGTATGCCGAATCGCTGAAGCTCGGGCCCGCACAGTTGTATTCATTTCATGCGGACACCTTCGCGATTGCTTTGGTCCTGCATGGCCTGGTGTCAACTCTTGTTGGGGTGCTCTATGGCGCGATGCTTCCCATGTTCGCGCGCCGGCCGATTGTACTGGGAGGACTCATCGGCCCGGTGTTGTGGTCGGGACTGCTCTACACAATATTGGGCCTTCTCAATCCATTGCTCGCGAGCCACATTGACTGGCCCTGGTTTATTGCTTCGCAGGTGGCCTTCGGAATTGTGGCGGGCATTGTGGTCACGAAACAGTCGCGCATGCTCACTCGGGAGAACCTGCCCTTCCTCATGCGCGCTGGAATTGAAGCTCCGGGGATTACTCCAACGAGAGAAAACGGAGAGGACGGACAGTGAAACGATCTCAATATCTGTGTGCGTCCGCGGTGCTGAGCCTGCTGCTCTCGGGCTGTAGCTCTCCGCATGGTCAGCCCCAAGGGGACTCGGACGCTGTAGCGCCGAGCCAGGTTTCGGACTTTGCCACTCTCTACTCACAAAATTGCGCAGGTTGCCACGGCGCGCAAGGACGAGGAGGAGCAGCGATTGCGCTGGCAAATCCCGTTTATCTCGACATCGTGGATGAAGCGTCCATGCGAAAAGTCATCGCCAACGGCATACATGGAACCTCCATGTCAGCGTTCGCCCAAAGCGCAGGAGGAATGCTAACCGATAAACAGATCAATGTGATTACGAGCGCAATATTTTCGCGTTGGGGGCGCAAGGGGATTCTCGACGGAAGCAATCCACCGACATATGCGGCAAAAACTACGGGCAATGCTGCGAATGGTGAACTCGTTTACGACACATATTGCGCATCCTGCCACGGCCCACAAGGTCAGGGCAGGCCCAAAGGTAGCGCCATTACGAATGATTCATTTTTGGCTCTGGTCAGCGACCAAGAACTGCGCACGATCGTCATCACTGGCCGGCCGGAATTGGGAGCGCCAGACTGGCGCGGCAACGTTCCGGGAAAGCCTATGACAGACCAGGAGATCGCGGATGTTGTTGCGTGGCTCGCGTCACGCCGTGCGCAAAACCCCGGGCAGCCTTATTCCGCTTCGAATTACGTGCAGCACTAGGAGTTCTGATATGTCGACTAAACCTGTCATGGCCCCATCGAGTGAGGCTACGGTTTCGCGCCGTGGGTTTTTCATGAAGCTGGGAATCCTGTTCAATGGTTTCGCGGCTATGGTATTGGCGGTGCCGATTGTGCGATTTCTCTCTTCTTCGGTTACACGAGGGCGCGCAAACGCGTATCTCTCGTGGGTGCCACTCGGTAGCATCGACAAGTTTCCTGAAGGCGAAACGCGCCTGGCTACGTTTCAAAATCCATACGTTATGCCCACAGATGGCAAGACGGTGGACACTGCCTGCTGGGTGCGGCGTATTGCAGGCGATAAGTTTCAGGTCTTTGCCGTCAACTGCGCACATCTCGGCTGCCCGGTTCGCTGGTTTCAGCAATCTGGTCTGTTCATGTGTCCCTGTCACGGTGGAGCGTACTATCGCGACGGTTCGCGCGCCTCGGGACCACCAGAGCGCGGCCTTTTCGAGTATCCGCATGAGGTTAAAGACGGTGTGCTCACCATCCAAGCCGGGGAATTGCCGACGCCGGGTGCAGCGATGGCTAGTCGATGTACGGAGAAGCCGCCATGCGCATAATTGCGAAGGTAGGAGAATGGTTCGACCATCGCTTGCAGCTTGCGGCACCGATTCGTGAAGCCGCAGAACATCCCGTGCCACGGAACACAGCAAGCTGGTTCTACGTGTTCGGCAGCGCAGCGCTCACCGTCTTCATTCTCCAACTTGTCACCGGCATTCTGCTGGCCCTGATTTACGTGCCCTCAGCCGGCGAAGCATGGAGCAGTCTGCAGGCTCTGAATCATCAGGTGGCGCTCGGCTGGTTCATCCGTGCGATGCATGGATGGGGCTCCAACTTCATGGTGGCGATTGTTCTGATTCATATGGTTCAGGTCTTTCTGTTCGGGGCCCATAAGTTCCCGCGTGAACTCACCTGGGTCATAGGCGTTTTTCTCTTATTGATGACTCTGGGCATGGCCTTCAGCGGGCAAGTGCTTCGCTTCGATCAGGACGCCTACTGGGGCTTGGGAATCGGAGCTTCCATCGCCAGCCGAGTACCCATAGCCGGCCCCGCGATCGTGAAATTGATGCTGGGTGGACCCATCATCGCCGGCGCAACCCTCTCCCGATTTTTTGCGCTGCATGTGTTTGTAATTCCTGGAATGCTGATTGCTTTCGTAGGACTTCACGTATTGATGGTGCTGAAGCTGGGGATCAACGAATGGCCGATGCCAGGGCGCATTGTTAAGCGTGCTACCTATGAACGCGACTATCACGCACTTACGAAGAGCGAAGGTGCGCCGTTCGTTCCATATGCGGTTTGGAAGGATTTGTTTTTCGCGGGGTTCATCATTCTGGCCGTCGCCGCCTGCGCCCTCTACTTCGGTCCATTTGGACCGACCGGACAGCCGGATCCGACGATTATCCAGACCGCCCCGAAGCCAGATTACTTTTTCCTGTGGCTTTACGCTTTGCTGTCGCTGCTTCCTCCGTCGATGGAGACGCCATTTCTTCTCATCGTCCCACCTGTGGCGATCATCGCATTGATCCTCTTGCCCTTTCTTTCCGGCGAAGGAGAAAAGAGCTGGAAGCGACGGCCGATTGCGGTTCTCACCGTGCTGCTGATTGCCATCACACTCGGAACCTTTACCCGCATGGCTCAATTCGCGCCGTGGAGCCCGCACATGAATGCGTGGAGCGGTGATCCCGTGCCGGACCGGTTCGTGCATGGCACAACCGCACTGGAGCGTCAGGGCGCGTTGGTATTTCAGGTAAAGCAGTGCCGTAACTGCCATTCGCTCGGCAATACCGGCGGAAGGAGGGGCCCAGCCCTGGATAGTGTCGCGGTGCGACTCACCAACGACCAGTTGATCCGGCAAGTGATTCAAGGCGGCGGCAACATGCCCGCCTATGGAAACAACTTAAGTTCGGCGGAGACCACCGCACTCGTGGCGTTTCTAGAATCGTTGCATCCCACGGGGCAAGCTCCCGCCCGCGATGCATCACGCGAGGTTGTGCTTGGTGATAGCGACCATAAAGAAGCCGTTGCTCAGCGATAGGACAACCCATGCAACATGCTCACTACGCCGCGTTCGAATCACTCTGGGTTTCCGAACCTTTGATTCTCGTCGCGTTAGTCTACGTGCGGGGATGGGTTCGTGTTCGCAGGCTTGATCTGGACACGATTGAGAGCTGGCGGGCTGGCAGTTTTATACTCGGGCTGTTCTTCATCTGGCTTGCAGTGACTTCACCGATCGCTGCACTTGACCACGAACTGCTAACGATCCACATGGTTCAACATTTGCTGCTCATGACGCTGGCTCCTCCGTTGATCTGGTTTGGTGCGCCGATGAAGCCGCTAACGCATGGTCTACCGCAAGGATTCGGGAACGTTATGAGTCATTTTTTTCGATCGCCGCCAATACAGCGACTGGGCAGGGCAATTGCAAATCCTGCAGTTTGCTGGCTTGCAGCCGCTGCCACATTAGTCGGATGGCACGTTCCTTCTTTGTTTGCACTCGGGATGCGATCAGGACTATGGCATACGATAGAACAAGTCTCGTTCCTAGGAAGCGGCCTTCTTTTCTGGTGGCCTGTCATTAAGCCTGGGCAAGGGGCGTCGAACGGCTCAGAATGGCCGATCCTTTTATATCTCTTTGTGGCTACGCTGCCGTGCGACATCCTTTCCGGATTCCTTGTCTTTTGCGACCGCGTAGTCTACCCAGTGTTCTTGTCTTCACCACAATCGTTTGGCCTGTCTGCGCTAGAAGATCAGCAATGTGCGGGTGCGTTGATGTGGACTTGCGTTACCGTCGTTTACTTGGTTGCCGCGGCAATTTTCGCAGCACGTTTACTCTCCCCACATCGGTCGGAAGAGCAGCCGATTTTGCAATTCGAGTCGGAACGCAGTGCGGTGCGGACGGACCCGCAGCGGATGGAGGCTGTCTGAATGTCCGGCCAGTCCATAGTTACCGAACAACTCGCACCTTCTAGGTCACAAGAAGGGCGTTTTGCGGGATCCACGCTCTCAGATTACTGGGCACTCACGAAGCCGGAGGTCAATTTCCTCATTCTGATCACAACTGGTGTCGGGTTCTACTTGGGTCGTGCAGCGCCCTGGCGGGATTTTCCGTCGCTGCTAATGATTCACACATTGGTGGGCACGTTGCTCGTTGCCAGCGGCACCGGCACCTTGAATCAATACATCGAACGGCGCTTCGATGCTCAAATGCGTCGGACCGCCCGGCGGCCACTCGCTGCTGGCCGTCTCAAACCTTCCGCAGTCCTCTGGTTCGGTACAGCCCTGTCTCTGATCGGCAGCGTTTATCTTGTGGTAGCCGTTAATCTGCTTGCAAGCCTCCTCGCAGTGTTAACTTTGCTCTCCTATTTGTTCTTCTATACCCCGCTCAAAAGGAAAACACCGTTATGCACACTGGTTGGGGCATTTCCGGGTGCCATGCCTCCGTTGATCGGCTGGGCAGGCGCATCAGGTAAGCTGAGCTTCGAAGCATGGGTATTGTACGCGCTGCTTTTCCTGTGGCAGTTCCCTCACTTCATGGCCATTGCCTGGATGTACCGGGACGACTACGACCGTGCAGGCTATTTGGTTTTGCCTCCTGAAGGCCCCGCCAGGGACCGGTTCGTGAACTTCCAAACCCTTTGGCCACTCTCGGGCCTGGTAGCCCTCAGTCCCCTGTCGGCCCTAGGAGGTCAGCCATTCTTGCTCTGTGGCATAGGAGTCTTTCTCCTAAACCTGGGGTTTTTCTGCTGCGGAGCACAGTTTGTGGTTCGTAGAACTAACTCGGCGGCACGGCAGCTCCTGACGGCTTCGATTATTAACCTTCTCTCCTTATTTATATGGATGGTCTTTCTGACGGTTGGCGGGCTAGCTGGCACCGTGGCCTCGAAACCCTGGTAGCTGAATATGAGGAAAAGAGCAACCCGGTAAGTGGCTTATCGCAGGCCCGTTGCCAGCCGTGCGGCTTGGACCGCGTGGCGGCCCAACACAATGGCTGAATGTCTCCCGTCTGCTACTGGCCGGTCGTCCGCGTTGCAGTACTCTCCAGATCTCTTACGTTAACGGTCAACCGGCTGCGCATCACCTGCATAGTTTCATCGTTGGGAACTCCGAACTCAAGTGCGCATCGCTCACACGAACGTGTGACGGATGGTATTTTATGGTCGTACACAGCCGACAGTGTTTCCAAGCGCGCAATCATGGCGCGGGTTGCATCCAGCTTCAGCTGCTGCTCCTGTTGCGCTGTCAAGGATCCGGATTCCATGCGTTCGGAAATCTGCTGCAGGTTAGCGTGGACATCTCGGAGCAATCCGTTAACGCGATCCGCGTAGTCGTGCAAGAGTATAGAGGCGGTCTCATCGCTCGCGTTGTTGTTTTGGCTGGGTGCGTTTTGTGCGTATGCCGGAACGATTGCGAGGCATACAAGAATAATGATGTACAGAGTATTTTTCATTTCGCTTTACCTTCTGACCCCTGGCCAACACAACAAACCCCACTTAATGTGTAAGGCGCATGTAAAGCCGACCCTCTTAATGAAGAGCAGGCACACAGCCAATGTCGCAACGACGAGCTACGCCGGAAATGGGTCCGCCGAAAGACACTTCCGGGGATTCGTCCACCCAAACAACACCAAGATGTGAGCATCTCGCTGCCAAACAGCTGCCACCTGCCAAACCGATCCCGTTAGTGGGCTTGAGGTTATTGCTCAGTTCATGAGCTATGTTCCATGGGAAACGCGGACGTGGACCTTTTCAATCTCTATTTCGAACTCGCCAGTGACGCTGCACGATGGCCTTCCCGGGGTTCCGGGATCCTGATGTGTTGGACTTTTTGTTCCGCCCCTATTGCGAAAACGGCGACTGGATTGCACATGAAGAGTCCTGAAAGTCGGAGCCCGGGGTGATAACGGTCATGAAAGACACATTTTCGAAAGATGAACTGATGGCTTTGCGGAGCGACCTACTTCAGGATCTGATCGATTCGCGCGAGGCTGCCGAGTTCGTTCAGGCGTTCCTGATGGGACGGGGTTACGGCGCGTCGCCCGAAGCGGCCCTGGACGCCGCAAGCCGGGTCGAGATGTCAGGGTGTTCGATGCCGGTACTGAAAAGAGAGCTGGAAACTCTGGCGTTGGCGATGTGAGCACATGCAGAAAGAGGACGGAGCGCTCACCAGAGGAATAAGTTCTAAACAGCCGTGCGAGTACGCGCTCTTGCGCTGCCGCCAATGGCACGGTAGGCTGTCCTCTCCCGACCCGATCGAACTCCCGTTTCTGCAGCACTCTCAATAATGCGACCTGGGTTTACTGAGACGGCCGCCTGACCCAGTCGCAAGAGTTCGGTCAGAGTTATGCCGAGAGGCGATTAGGAGGTGAAAGCTCCAGAGCAATACTGCTCGGGATGGAGAGTTCTACCTCGGTACCCGCACTTGCATTGCTGCAGATTTTGAGTAGCCCGCCGATTTTCGCTGCCCGCTCCCGCATGCCTGCCAATCCCCAGTGTCCCTCACGCCCGGTTGCGAGCACTCGGGGATCGACGCTACACCCGTTGTCCCGACCTAGACAAGCCCGGATTTTTTGACAATGCCCCCAACCACTCAGTCGGATTTTGGGGCGTGTACGGCGTCCGACCTCTCAAAAAGAGCCTCACGTTGGATACTTACTACCTTGGCCTCGACCGAAAAGCAGCCGTATTTAACCGGGGTGTTGCCGACGAATTGCGTCGCAGTATCGGTGGGCGTCTCTCCCGTCCTATCGCTCAAACGAAGCCTGGATGGGATTTCGACTATGAAGCTCTTTGGCAATTTGGCAGCTTCGGTTCCGCAAATATCCGGGCATGGACCGTGGCGTCGGAAACCGGTTACCGGTTTCCGGCCGTTCCGCTGAAACCGCGATTCAGCGTCAAGGCCGACATCTCCAGCGGCGACGATCCTAGGACCAATACTCTCGGTACGTTCAATCCCTTGTTTCCGAAGGGCAATTATTTTGGCGTCCTTGCTACCGCCGGTCCTGGCCCCATCAACTTTATCGACGTACACCCTCATGTTGAAACAGCGTTGCCGCACAATTTGACTGTCTCCTTTGATTGGATATTTCAGTGGCGAGAAAGTTTGCGCGACGGTGTATATTCCGTCCCGGGATTTCTGATTATTGCCGCAGGAAAGAGCAATGCGCGTTTCGTCGGGGATCGTCCAGGCACGGAAGTGCACTGGCAAGCGAATCGTCACCTCTGGTTTCAAGCCGAGTACGGGGTTTTTTACGCGGGCAAGTTTGTCAAAGAGAGTCAGCCAGGCTGCAACCTCAATTACTGGGCATTGTGGGCCGGCTACAAGTTCTAGGGGGGCGTTGAGCGGTACACCCGTTTCATCGGCTGGGCTGGTTTGAAACCGCCTAAGGCCAGTTTGGCTACAACAGATTGAGGCGATTTCTGATCGGAAGGACTGTCCTCGCCCACCTGTCGTTAGCACTTGACAGTCTTTTGGCAGTCTCGACACACCAACACCAGCGCCGATCAGTCTCTCTACAAGATCCCACCATTTCCAGGGGATTGGAAGCACAAACCTGTGTCCCTATTTTGGCCTGCCAGTTGCGTTTATCTAAGGCTACGAACATGAGTGCCAAATCTGGCGGCAAGAATGTCCAGACCGATCACGTGCAGGAAGTTGAGCACATTGCGGACTTCTCGGTTTGGCATCTGCGTTGCTGTTCATGTGAGACGTAGAGAGGCTAGGGTTGAAACGCTTATACATTGATCTCGGTGCCGCACTCGCTGTGGCGTTAGTCCTTTCCGCGCTTGCCTTAGGCCAGAACAATCAAGCGACGTCGAGAACAGCAACCATCATGGGCACCGTCACCGATGTCAACGGCGATACGGTCCCGAACGCGACGGTCGTCCTCAAGAAAGTTGAGAGCAATGACCCTCGTACGATCGTGACAACCGAAACCGGGATGTTCGAGTTTCACGATGTGACACCAGGCATTACCTATCAGCTCAGCATCAGCGCCAAGGATTTTGCAGACTGGGTATCTCCCCCGATCAGACTGAATCCAGATCAGTTCAAAATTGTGACCGGTATCCAACTAGGAATTGCAACTGAGCGCACCACTGTCGAAGTTCATTTCGACCCTGTCGAGGTTGCTACCGAGCAGTTCAAGGCCGAAGAAAAGCAGCGCGTGTTCGGAATGATTCCGAATTTTTACGTCTCCTATGAGAGCGATGCTGCACCGCTGACGACAGGGATGAAGTTCAAGCTGGCTCTGAAGGTCAGCACAGATCCAGTTACGGCTGCGGGAGTCTTCCTTGTGGCCAGTGCCAAGCAAGCTGGAAATACTCCGGACTATGGCCAAGGCTGGGGAGCATATGGAAAGCGCTTTGGCGCAGTCGCCGCCGATGGTTTTTCGGACATCATGATCGGAGGCGCCATACTGCCTTCCCTGTTGCACCAGGACCCGCGCTACTTCTACCAGGGAACTGGTACCACTGGCTCTCGAATCCGCCACGCGGTATTCAGTCCCTTTGTGGCAAGAGCGGACAATGGAAAGTCGCAACCAAACTACTCTAGCTTGGGCGGCGTTCTAGCATCATCCAGCCTCGCAAACCTTTACTATCCCAGATCCAATCGTGGTGCCGGGCTGGTGTTCGGAGATTTTGCGATCGGCATCGCTGAACGAATTGGCGCAAGCGTGGCCCAAGAGTTCCTTCTCGGGAAGTTCACCCGGAGAGGTGGTCACATGAAGTAGGGCAGCGAGTACGAGCAATTCTCCGTTCCCCGGAGCGAATATGAACCTCTCGGTTGGAAGGAAAAGGCGCGACAAAAATGCACCTTCCATTCACGCTACTTACTCTTAGCCGAACAGTACAAATCGGCTCGGCTTGCTGGTGATTAACAGTGGTTCGCACTCCTGCAATTGAGGACCCGGAGGCTACACCCCTATGGCAACCGCTCCGAAGTTTCGCATTGATGTGGATATTCACGATCTGCTGATGGATTCATCGCGGCAACCGGTAAGACCGGCGGCCGTAAAGGGGCTGACGCTGCCCGAACCTGTATTTCCCCAGTATCCGGACAAGTTGGTCGATCCTGGACCCGAGATAGCTCCCGAAAAACGCGACTGGAGCCTGTTGCACGTCTATCGGGCTATGCGCGGATGGCTTTTCCCTTACATACGTTCGCGCGTGCTGCCCGGAGAATTCCATCCCATCACCGCCTACTTGTTCGTTGAGTACAAATGCAATCTCGACTGCTGGTATTGCTGGGCCTACAACAACAAAGTGAAGGGCATGACCGAGGATGTGGCACGGCGTTCCGTTGACTGGTTGTACGACCACGGCTGCCGGGTGCTCGCGCTGATGGGGGGAGAACCGTTATTGCGTCCTCAATTTGCTCACAAAGTGGTTTATTACGCAGCCAAGAAAGGATTCTGGATCTACATCGGAACTAACGGGCGGCTGTTACGACCCGATGTGGCTGACCGTTTGGGAGATGCAGGCGCGTCTGTCTTTAACTTCGCCGTCGATTCGTGGGACGAGAAGCCAAGCCTGCCGAAAGCCGTCGTACCCGTGCGCAACCACCTGGAGCACCTGCTGAAGAAGCAGTACGTGTACGGCTACATGGTTTTTTTCAACATGAACATCTGTCGGAACAATACGCAGGATATTCGACAACTTACCGAGTATGCGCACGACCACCGCATTGCAACCGACTATCACATCAATGAACCTCCCATGCTCGAGCAGGACGAGCACTTCAAACATCTGAGCGACAATCCAACATATGTTCGTCCTGAGGACTGGCCGGAGATCGATCTGCTGGTGGATTGGCTGATCCAGAAAAACAAGGCCGGCTACCAGATGGTCAATTCGGTGCAGCGCCTGCAGGAAATCAAGGCTTTCATCCGAATGGCCAGCGGTGCCGATTTGAAGCGTTTGGGCTGGAACGGTGACGGCAGCGGTGGGAATGGAAACACTGCCAAGCGGTTGGTGGAAACTCCCGGAATCGTCCAAGATACAAACGGCGAGTTGCACTTCGCCGAGTGGAACTGTCGAGCCGGTCAGAACAACGTCATCATCCGAACCGATGGGACCGTCGCTCCCTGTTTCCCTATGTACGCGTCTACTTACGATTGGGGAAACATCGATAAGCATAAGTTTGATCACGACCAACTCGCCAGCATGAAAAAAACCTGCCAACAGCATTGTTTTTCGACGCTGAATCACAATCTAGCGTACTGCTACAACGACGCTCGGGTGATCAAGTTCGTCTGGACGAATCTGGTCAAGAACCGGATGAAGGGCGGAGCAAGAAGTTTCGAAGACTGATAGAAGCGAGATCGTAGACGGATTCAAGGCGTAAAGAGGAATCACAAGAGTGCATAGGCTCATTCGATTTATTTGATGGCCCGACAGCTAAAGAGCTACAACCGGAGGATGATTCGGGGCAGGAATAAGTTAAGTCCTGCATGTCCATTGGGACCTGTTGGATTGTGGCTGAGGGGCGACCAAAGCGCCTCCCTGGATCGGCTATGATGGACGGACCATGAAGACCTCAACAAGAACACACGAAGGACGAGTGGCGTTGGTGACCGGTGCAGCCCAAGGTATTGGTCAAGCGATAGCGTTGGCATTGGCAGAGCGAGGGGCACAAGTGATTGCGACTGACCTCACGCTCCCGCACGAAACGGTAAGCAAGATTGGTCGCACGGGATACGCGTTTCAACTTGATGTGACGCAGGAAGAGGATTGGTGTTCGGTATCCTCTAAAAGCCGAGATGTGGGTGAGGTGGATATCGTTGTGAATAATGCGGGTTATTTTCCAAATCGCTCTATCGACGAACTAGATTTCCCGACGTGGCGAAAGGCAATCGCTACGAATTTAGACTCACACTTCTTGAGCGCAAAATATTTTGTGTCAAGGATGAGAAAGAAAAGGTGGGGCCGATTCGTAGGAATATCGTCAAATATGGTTGGCTTGGCTATACCTGGCATGAGCCACTATATCGCTACGAAGATGGGAATTATTGGGTTCATGCGGGGCCTCGCGAATGATGTTGCAAACGATGGTATCACCGCAAACGCGGTGTTGCCCGGACTGACGAATACACTGGCAATCGGGCCTCAATCGGAAGAGCAAAAACGTGCCACTTGGGAACAGCAAGCCATCAAGCGCCTTGGAGAACCCGAGGATATTACAGGTGCGATTCTATTTCTTACAAGCGACGATGCTGCATTTATCACTGGGCAGGCCATTGTCGTAGACGGTGGTCAGTATCGCATCGGCTAACCAGACACGGCCAAAGAAATTGATTTTGAACGATCAAGATAAAATAGCAATTGCTCGAGAATATTTCGTATGAGCTGACCAAGGGCGTTCGGACGTCCTCGAGCTTTTCCCTCCAAACGATCGCCGACGGCGACTTCTTGGGTTAGATAAGACGAAACTTCGCCATTGGCAAGTCGCTCAATTGTTAGTTCAAATCGCTAGTCGAGGTTCGGCGCGGAGGCAATTGAGTATGACCTCACCGCAGAGTATCCATCGGCCGCCGTCATTGGTCTTAACAACGAAACTGCGACTGCGCGGACGATTACCTTCGAAGTTTCGGATTGGCGGGGACACGTTGCCGGTCAGCACGTTGATGTGCGTTTGAACTCTTCCGCCCTTGCTTCGTCGCCACGATGGTGAGTGGCAACTCCATCGTCGTTGCACAAAAGGACCACGTACGCTTGCTGCCGAACGATCGCACAAAGACGATCGATCTCTTCCCGTGCATGCAGGATGACGTCAGCGAGGGGCTCGCTAGAGACCTTTAGCTTACCTTGTGTGATGATGTTTGGCACCGTCCGGCTCCGCGGATCGATGCGATAGTCGACGACACACCGCCGCCAGGAATCGGATATTTCTTCGGCAGCTGAACTTGCACGCGTATTAATAAGGAGGGGCTCGCTGGGTTGGACAAGAGTAGGCTCCTCGGTGCCGGGGGCGATCCGATCCATAGCTACAAGGGCCACGTTGCCCCTTCCAGCATCCAGCGGACTTATGGCATTCGGACTGATCCCCTGGTGCAGCGACTGTCCCCGCGCTCGACTGCCGAACGTTTCACAGTCGCTTCCGTTTTGGGCATTGTAGCAGGAACACACTGGACCAAAAACAGGAGTGGTCCGGTCCGTGAAATGCCCACTCAGAGGCTTGGCGGTGAGCCGGTTAGGAGAAATCACAATTTCACAACGTCCGAAACGCGCGCATCGAGCAAGAACGCAGTCGGGGTCGTGCGGCGCCGGGGCGCTTCGTGACTCACTGCGGGCCATAGTATTACGTAGTCCCTATTTAGATGTTCCAGATGGCTCTGAGCGGGGCAATTGTACAACAAGGGCTGTGTCCGACTCGGTACCGAGGCATCTTGCCTGGCTGTTGCCTGGGCCACATCATGACCCAAAGCATCATGCAACGCGCTGAGTGTCTGAAACTGCATCATCGCGACTTCATATCTCTCTTGGACTAGATACTCTGCTTGCTCGCGCGTAATTTGGTTGGCTTCCTGTGCCTGCGAGATACTCGCTACATCTGCAGACATTTTCTGCGCGACCAAGGTCATATCGTGCTCGTATGCCTTGAGCACATCGAGTGGTCCGAGCGGGATTTCTGGCTTAATCGCAATCACCTCAGCCAGCACCCCATGGGGCTTGCCGGTAGTGTTGGCAAGAATCTTCCCCAGTGGAGGCGGTTCAAAGTTCACAACCTTTTGGACTGGTCGGGCTACGGCGGCATGGAGCATGAGGACAAGCAAGAATGCGGCAGCGAAAATTGATCGAGGTTTCATTTTCGCTCCTTTATCTACCGTAAACGTGCACATCGCGGCTTCATGTAGGACTACGTGAGCGCCCTGTGAAATTGCTGAGGTGGCTAAGCGGATGTCCGAAAGGTCGCTCTGTCGCTGGATCGTCCGCATCGGAGATATCGGTGGCGATTGCGTTTCTGCGTGCGCTCTGAAGTGTTGAAGTAGTTGCTCCGCCAGATTCCATCACTCGCCCGGCGAAGCGGCAGCTCTGCCAGAGACTTTCGTTCGCCTGGGGATCAGGCGTCTGCGAGCGTGAATCAGCGACTTGAGCGTCCAGAGAGCCTCCGATGGCTGGCGACTTGGGATCCCCTCGTTGTGTGGTTTGCCCACTCCCATTCCGGGAACCAGTCCCTGCGGCATTTACCCTGGCAACTGAATTCCATCATGCTCCCGCCGCACTGTGGGCAGACCAGGTTGATGATCGAAGAAATGATGCTCGCATTGAGTTCCCCTGGCATCGTCTCGATAGTTCTCATCCTTTGCTCTCCTATTTCACCGCGCCGGTTTGGCGGGAAAATTCCAGCTTGCAACTACTCGAGGCGCAGCCGCGCGGACCGCGTACGACGGTAACCTGCCACGGGTGTCTGCACTTCCAAGCGCTCCGCGCTGGTTTGCTACGGAGTTTGTCTAGCCACCTCTACCGGCTGCGCCTCGCTCATTGCCTAACATAGCAACCACAGTGCCAAATGCAAGACGTGCTTTCAGAATGATCCATGAGCCCCGGAGCGGGGAAATTCGGGCACACCCCGACATCCGCCCTTTGTTTTTCGGCTAAATCACCTGTCACGATTGACGCGGAAATTTAGCTTCGGCACGGCAATTGCTCATTTGATCAAGGAACCGTGCGATAGAAACGCCGTAGAAGCCTTCAGCCACCGGATGTGGCGCGAACATCTCGCGCGGTTCTCAAATAACTCTCTTTCGGGAGCACCACCTTGACAGAAAATATTCACCGTCTTTATCCCATCCTCGTCCTGGCCGCGGCGGCGGTGTCCATCTTGTTGGCGCTGTTGATTGTCGCACTACGTAGGCCGGTCGAGGATCCAAGTAGTATTAGCGCAGCAAGCAGCACTTCTTCCCCGATTTCGACTGCTGCACGCAACGCTGGTAGGGTCGGGAAGATGCCAGACACAAACCAGTCCGAATTGGCGAACTCACAGGTTTGCGACGGGCGCACATCGCGCATCAGTACCCGTGTTAACGGTGTCAACAGCGCGGCGGAGTGATGCAGTGGACTGGCCTACACCGCAACTGATCACTGTCACTTGCCAAATGCTTGCCAATGGCTCATTTCCGAACGAAGCGAGCGAAGACTGCGTTCTTCGAGTGGGCCCTTAAGTAGCTCTTCGGAAAGGAAAAGGCTCAGGCTTTTACTAGCGGACATTGGAATCTTGAATGCTCGAGCAGATGCGGAACTGAACAACAGGAGATGTGCATGCTGAAAGCAATGGGTTTGGTCTTGATCTTCCTATCGGCCCTTCCGACATTCTGCCAGTCTACGTCTGCGTATCAGGTGGGTACGATCACCGCGGTCACACCGCATCAGGGTGCAGCGGGCTCCGATCCTTTTGGCGCTAGCTATGACGTCTCCGTGAAGGTTGGCGACACAGTTTATGTGGTTCTGTACACCCCGCCGGTCGATGTCGGCACAGTGAAGTACGCGGCAGGACGTGATCTGCTGGTCCTCGTGGGAGAGAAGACGCTCACATTCCACGACCAACTGGGAACTGGTTCAGAATTACCCATCCTGAGTCACATGACAGTCGCGACGCAGAGCAACCCAACCCCTGAATCGCCACAACTGCAGACGCCGATAAAGAGCCTGGCACTTGTAGGTCTGCCTGGCGTCAAAGACAACACCGAAGGGACTTTGACAGTCGAAGGCGGCAAACTGCACTTTTCTTGTTCCAAAGGTGCGTCGGATATCGCCGTGGTTGTGATGGACGATGTAGTCACAGGAGACGACAGTCAGCGAGTGATTCGAGGAACTCTGGGTACAATCAGCAGGTTTGGGCCTTACGGATCGGGGACTTTTTTGAGCTTGCTTCGCTCCAAGGTCGATACCCTGACGATTCAGTATCGTGATGCCAACGGGGGACTGCACGGTGTCGTTTTTACCGTGCCGGCGGGGACGGCGGAATCGGTAAAGAAAGAGCTCATCGCACAGGGCGCACATACCAGCATCCCGATACAAACCGAGACCAGCGCCGACTGATTGAAGTCCGACACAATGGAGGAAGAGCCATGAAGCACTTGTTCAGAAATGCGACGGCATTATGCTTGTTCACCGCTATGTTGTGTGCCGCCTCGCTTTTGCACGCGCAGGGGAACACACCAAAGATAAAGGCATCCGCGATCAAGGTAGAAATGATTCAATCCGACGAAATACACCTGCCCGCCGAATTTCAAGTGGCGCTCTATGAGAATTTGATTCAGCAACTCGAACAGAAGGGCAACTCCTGGCGGGTTTATCGTGACGGCGATCGCGATTCCGCCAATATCGTGGACCTCGTTGATCTGCGTAGTACAGTTCGGGTCTTCAAGCAGGGAAGTGAGAAGGCACGTGACGTCACGACTGTCGCGGGTGCAACCTCGATTACTGTTCACTGTCAGTTCACCGATAACCATGGCAAGGTGTTGCTGGAGCGCGATATAAACGGCAAGGTACGGTTCTTTGGCGGGAATCTCAAGGCGACCTACGATTTTGCGAAGAAGGCCGCGACTGTAGCACAACAGAACTTTTCTGCTACTGAGCAGGCTCCGGAAAAGCTTGCGTTTCAGTCGCCGATTTGAAAGGGCGCTTCTTCAGGCGCGCCGCAACTAGCATCCAATCAATGCCGGGTCAGCCGCTGAGGTTCGCTTTGGCCGCGGAAGGGACTCGTTCCGCAACCTGCGGCGGAAATAGCGCAGGCTGGGCTTCAGTTGGGCGATACTGCTACAACGATGCCCGAGTAATCAGTGGGCCAACGCGAAGAACCGATTCCAGGGTGGCGTGCCTAGCTTCGAAGATTGAAAAGCAAGAACCAAACATGCGGAGAGGAAACATGGCAAACCCGAGTTTCAAGACTACACTCTTTCTCGTCGCCGCGACACTTGTTGTAGTGAACGCGCATCCGATCCTCGCACTTGGTTCGCCCGCGCCTAACTTCGAACTACCCGGCGTGGATGGAAAGACGCACAAGCTCAGCGATTATGCGGCGAGTCCAATCCTAGTTGTGGTCTTCACTTGTAATCATTGCCCGATCGCGCAGATGTATGAAGAGCGTATCGGGAGGCTGGCCGCGGACTACAAGGACCGGGGCGTGGCCGTGGTGGCGATTCAGCCCAACGATCCGAAGGCGATCCGGATCGATGAACTGGACTCCTCGGATATCAGCGACAGTCTGGCCGAGATGAAAACCCGCGCCGAATACAAGCATCTGCAATATCCTTATCTTTACGATGGCGACACGCAAGCGGTGACCCGGTCGTATGGTCCCCAAGCAACGCCGCACGCCTTTATCTTTGATCAGGAACGTCGTCTGCGCTACGAAGGCCGCCTTGACAACAGCTACCGAATAGGAAGATTGAGGCGCAGCCCGTGCAACTGGAGATGGCGACTGCTGCCGAGTTGAAGACGCTACGCGCCAATCCCAGCAAGCAAATGCTCCTGGTCAGTTTTTGGGCGACCTGGTGCGGTTCGTGCATAGCCGAGTTCGCCGATCTCGAAGACACTTACCGGATGTACAGCGTCCGCGATCTGGGATTAGTCACGGTATCGACCAACATGCCTGACGAGACAAATACCGTCATGAAATTGCTGGAGAAGATGCACGCCACCAGCCGCAATCTGCTTTTTGCTTCGAACGACACTGCATTGCTGCAGGCGGCATTCGATCCCAAGTGGGAGTCAGCCGTGCCTTACACCGTATTGCTGGCTCCTGGCGGTAAGGTGCTTTATCAGAAGCAGGGATCCTTCGACATTCTAGAACTGCGCCGGAAGATCCTTGCCAACCTGGATTCTGACTATATCGGCTTCAACAAGTATTGGTCGGGCGAGTAGCGGTTCGCAAGGATGGAGGATGGTCTCGCCCGCTTGCGACGCCGACACGCTTCCGGCCACAAACACAAGGACAAATACAAACCCCAAGCATCGAGCGAAAAGATAGACACAGTTGCTTCATGGCGCGAACCTCGCAGTGGGGAGTCGCAGTGTCTGGGGATGGTTAAGGCGCGCGGGACGCGATTGTAGCACGCGGAACCCTTCAAAAAAGCCTGCTCACGAGAAGGGGCACATTTCGGTGCAGACGACCGAACGCTACCTCGGCTGCAAGCAGCGGATTCGATCAGCCGCCAATGATGGCATTGGCATCGAACCGAATCCTTGAGTTGGGTGCGCAGTTGCGGAAGGTTTGCGGACCATACGCTCGGGGATCGAAAAGGACGCGTTTGCGCGGGGCTTTGTGAGGAGATTTTGACTTCACCTCGCAACCGAATCTGCTTTGGTGCAAGTGTGCGCCTTAGACGCCTTCCCGGATGGGATTCCCCTTGAAAATCTCCCCGTTAGTGATGGACCCCTCGCAACCCATTTGCGTCACCTGCTCATCCGAATAGTGACATTTTCAAGTGGCGATAGGAAATGCATATGGCGAGAATCATCGAATCGACCCTAATGACTCTCGACGGTGTAATCGAGGATCCAGCAAAGTGGGTGGGACGCTATTTAGACGATGATTTCCAAAAGGGTGCGTTAGAGCGCCTTTTGCGCACCGAGGCCATGCTGATGGGACGGAACACGTATGGGTTGCTTTCGCGCGATTGGGCTTCTCAAAAGGGAGAGTTCGCTGAGGCAATTAACCGTGTACGCAAGTACGTTATTTCGTCGACCTTGGAACAGGCAAACTGGAATAACTCCACGATCGTCAGAGGTGATGTCGTTCGTGAGGTCAGCAAACTGAAAGAAGAAGTCGATGGCGAACTCGCTATTTACGGCCACGGCCTGCTATCGCAGACTTTACTAAAAAATGGGCCAATTGATGAGATCAGGGTTTCTATCTTCCCGCTCTTGCTCGGCTCGGGCAAGCTGCTCTTTCGCCAGGGCGAACAACGAGCATTACGGCTTATTGAGACGCTGAGCCTTCCAACAGGAGTCGTAGTTGTGCGCTATGACTCAACGGCTCAATGATCCCCACCCATATTTCCTACTGAGCACAAAGCAAAAAGCTCCGGCCCGGACGCGCGGCTTCGGGATGACGCAATCGAAGTAAGGCACGAGCTGTTACGCCGCCTCTAGCACCGACAAAATATTACCTGCCGGATCCTTGAACCAGGCAATAATTGGTCCGTTTCCACGGGAAATTCTTCGCGCATCTGTCTTCACGCTTGGTTCGTTCTAGACTTCGAATCGGACTCCGCATTTGCTGAGCTCATCCACAGCTTTTTCCACATTTGTCTACGGGAAAATTCAAAACCGTGAATGTGGCGGGCTGGTGGTTTGGTTTGGTATATATCAGAGTCTTGGCCTCGCTGAGTACCAGCGTGCCCTCCGGTCCGGCGGAAAGCTCGAACCCGAGCGTCTTGCCGTAAAAATCTCTAGCCTTTTGAATATCATCGACGGAAAAGCTGCTGAGAGCTTTCTTGGCGTTTAGCATGTTGCATTCCTGATAGTTGGTCTTGAACTTTGATGCAGAAATTGAGGCACGAGAAATCAAAAGTTCCGGCTCGGGCAGCTGGGGCTTCAATGCGCCAGGGAATCGCCCCTCGAATCGATTTCAATTCGCGTGTGACGGGTTACTCGGCAGTTATGTGCCGTTCCCGGAGAAGGATCTACGGGAGATCCCCGGAATTGACTTAAGGCACCCCGTCCGATTCATCCGCTACCCGAAAGCCTTAGCCACGCGCCGACTTTCCCGCTCTGACTCAGCTAGAAGGACCAACGCAAGGAGAATTGGACCAGTCGCGGTGTGCCAACTGTGCCGACGATCTTGCCGAAGGGGCTGTTCGTCGGGCTGGCCAGGTAGGCCTCGATGTCCGTGACCGAGGGGTTGGCGAAGTTCGTGTGGTTCCAGATGTTGAAGAAATCGGCAGTGAAGCGGATTTCCTGACGTTCGCCAATCTTGAAATACTTGATGAGCGAAGCGTCCCAGTTCTGCTGGAACGGGCCGTGGTAAAGGTTCCGGCCAAGATCGCCGAAACCCGTGGTGCAGAAGTTCGGATCACTCTGGCACTGGGTTGGGTACAACAGCGGTGCCGGTACAAACGCGGACGGATTCAAATAGCCGTTGCTGATGCGCTGGTGGATATTACCGCTGGTTAGTCCGCTCGCAATGCTGGCGCCGGGAGCGAGACTGGCTCCCAGCAGCGGAGTGCTACCCTGACCCAGGAACGCGGTGCCTGCGCTGGAATCGTAAATCGAGAAGGGAATGCCCGATTGGAATATGGTTACGCCGCTGAAGGCCCAGTTGCCGAGAAGAACTTCTTTCGCCCCGGTCGCATGAGCGAAGAATGGAAAGTTGTAGACATAGCTGAGCGCCAGGCGCTGCGGGCGGTTGAAGTCTGAAATGCCGCGAGAGGCGTTGATGTTGCTCTGATCGTTGTAGGCCGTGTTGAAGGCGGTATTACCGGTGGACGTCGCGTCAATGTTCTTGGAGAAAGTGTACGCGGCCTGCACGTAGTTTTGTCCCCAACGCCGCGAGGCGGTCGCCTGCAGCGCGTTGTATGTCGAATAGGCATCGTTGGCGAAGATCTGGTACCCGCTGTAACCGTTTAGTCCCGGTGCGGGCGTGCGAGCGATTGCGTTCGCGAAGGTATTCGTGGTGATCTGATAGCTGTTGCTGTTTGTGTCCGTGACCGTGAATGGATGAGCAGGGCTGGCGTCTACGGATTGGATCGCGTCGCGTGTCTCACGAAGATGAATTGCGTGCGTGCCTACGTACCCCACTTCCAAGACCCAGCTCTTGCCGAGTTCTCGCTGCAGCGTCAGATTCCACTGCTGAGTATTGGGCACTACAAAGTGGCGCGGAACCTCGAGGACAAACAGATTCTGAGTGCTGTTCACACCCGGCCCGGTGCAGCCACCATAAGTGGCCGCCCCATTGGTGTCTGGGAAACTCGTCAACCGGGCCAGGCAGGGCAGCCACGCAGCCGAGAGCGTCCCCGCTGGTGGTACTGCGTTGGCATTCGTGGCGGGGGTTCCGGTGAAGAAGTTGGCCATGTGGAACCCCGGAGTTTGACCGAAGAAAACGATGGGGATGAACGGCGATTGGAAGCTGAGCTGGTCGACCGCGCCTACATCCTCACGAACATAATAGATGCCGTAGCCGCCGCGCAGCGTGGTGTTGCCGCGCCCGGAGACATCCCAAGCAAAACCGACGCGCGGTCCCCAACCCGTGGAGACGCTGTTGCGGAAGGTGGTCCCGGCGGCATTTCCAGTCAATCCCGGGACCCCCAGCTTGTTAACGCAACTGGGATAGATGAAGGGATAAGTTCCGGACTGGGTGAGATCCGATTCCATGTTGCCAATGTGGCAATCGCCATCCGTCCAAGCGCCCAGGAACTCTGTTCGCAGGCCGAGATTCAGAGTGAGATTCGCGGTGGCCTTCCAGTCGTCCTGCGCAAAGACGGCAGAGTTGTTCTGCCGGTATGCGTGGTTGTAGACCCCTCCGCCTCCGAAGCTGAACTCCGGCGTGCCACCTACGAAATTCCCGAAGTCGGTCAAGCCGGTTGTGTTGGTGAAGAAAAGCTGTCCATTGAAGACCTGGGGAAACTGCTTGTTGAGGCTGACGCGGACGTACTGGCCGCCGAAAGTGAAAGTGTGCCTGCCGCGCACCCAGCTCAGGTTATCGACAAAGTTGTAGTTGTTCTGGGTTTGGTACTGATTGGCTTGGGGGGTTGGGCCGAACTGGAATCCAGAAGTCGAGAAAGTGAATTTATAGATGCTGGTAGTCAAATTATCGGTGGGCCGATCGATGCCTGCGTCGCTGACCGTAACCGGATTGACGTTAATCGCGCTATTGTTGATATGGACGAAGCCGAAGCGGAAATCGTTGACCAGGGTTGGGGAGAAGACGTGAGTTTCATCCAGGGTCCAAACGCGATCATTTACCGGCAGTTCGTAAGGGAAGTTCAGATCCGTACCGCTTGCTGCGCCACCGAGCGATGCCTGCAGGCCACCCGCTCCGAAGGGGATGTTTTGCTGTGAATCGGAGAGGAAGAAACGGGATGACACTCTGTCACGGGAGTTGCGAAAATCCTTGTCCCAGTTGGCGGTAAATTGATTGTCCGTGAAACTTCCCGGTTTGCTAACAGTGAACTGGACCAGAGAACCGGGCGCAGTTCCCGCCGGCACGTTTGGAAGCGGGAACAGGTAACCGTTGGCCGGGGCACCGAACTGATTGCTGGGGAAGGCCAGTAGCGAGGCCGCCACGGGGTCCACGCGGGGCACGCCAAAATCGGCGGCCAGATTGGCCTCTGCCTGTGGCGCGGTTCCACGATCGGCTGCAGGTACATAGGGAATGAACGTGCTGATCAGAGTTCCCGGAGAATCGCCGCTCCGCTGGCGCGTGCCCTGGTAATTGACGAAGAAGAAGCCCAGCTTGCCACCGGGACTGACCGGCCCCCCTAAGCTGCCCCCGAAAATGTTCTGCTGAATTACAGGACGGGGCGAGCCGGTTTGATTCAGAAAGTACTCGTTGGCATCCAGCACGGTATTGCGGAAAAACTCGTAAGCATCGCCGTGGAATTGATTGGTGCCGCTCTTCAATATCGCGTTGATGGCGCCGCCGCCGTTGCGCCCCTGGCTGGCGTCATAGAGCGAGGTTTGAACTTTGAACTCCTGCACCACATCGGGGTTCGGGAGCGGAGTGTTAGTCAATTCGGCTACGTTGTAGTCGGTGACGCTGATACCTTCGATCGAATAATTGTTGTTGTCTTCCCGCTGGCCGTTCACCTGAATGCGAACCGCGCCGCGGCCCAACTGGGAGGCTGCATTCAAGTCGGCTTGGGCTCCCGTGGATAAGGTGAGCAATTGTTGAAAGTTCTGGGTGGCCAGCGGCAGGGCACGGATGGTGCCGCTGTCGAGAGCCTGGCCAGTGGTTGCGTCGGTCGTGTCGATAGCCTGGACCTGTGCCTGAACCTCGATGTGCTCCTGAACCGCCTGCGGGGTCAGTTTGGCAGTCATGCGCGTCGTTTCGGTGACCCGAACCACAACGTCGGAGAAGTCGCTTCGGGCAAACCCAGCACTCTGCATACTAACGGTATAAGTTCCGACCGGGAGAAGCGGAGCGGTGAAGGAGCCATCGGCGCCGGTTTTGACCGTGCGCTCGAGAACTTTCGTGGCTTGGTTGGTGATACGCACTTCAGCGTTCGCTATGAATGCCCCGCTGGAATCTTGCACGACTCCGGTAACGGCACCCGTTGCGCCGCCTTGGGCGATCGCCTGTGCAATGAGCGCGAGCGCAGTGAAGCTGATCCGAATCAAACTTTGTATTGGGCTCGACATAGTGTTCTCCCTACCGCTGAGCATGGAACCTGTCTGGCCGCTCCAGATTTATCGGTGATGCTAGGCAATCTTGGCCTGCCTTCGTCCGATAGGATTATGCCCTGCGCGCTATCGTACCGCAAGCAACGGCGGCCGCAACGCCGACTCTTCAGATCGAAAGCCACGCAAGAATCAATCGGCTTCGAGTAAGTAGGTAGGCGTACGCAACCTGAGCGGGAGTGTCTCATAACTTCCTGTTAGCCGAAAATTACCGGCCAATCTAGTAAATCGCGCTCTGCGACACCGCCACCCGACGTGTTCTGGAGAGTGAGAAGTTGTATTCTCTTCCAGTTGGATTTTCCACTGCAAGCAGAGAAGTCCCGGTTCCGGGACAATGCGAGGCCATTTTCGAGGCCGGTCGAACTCGGACGGCAGAGAGCTTCGGCAGCAGAACGAGGTGCTGACGTGGAAAACGAGCCAGTTGGGATTCCCGCTGGAGAGAGCATGGTCATCACTGAAATCTGGCAAGATCGTCATCGAAACGTACAAAATTGACACACCTTGAGAACCGCAATGGGACGATGGAAGATTCTGGTTTTCTGAACAACTGCAGGTATTTATTGCACGATCGCGACCGCAAGTATTGCCAAGGGTTTCGCGACGCGATCCGGGGAGGGAGGCATCGAACCAATTGCCTTGCCGGCCAGAAGTCCGAATCTGAACGCCTATGCGGAACGCTGGGTCAGGTCGGTCAAGGAAGAATGTTGGTCGAAGCTGATCCTGTTGGGAGAGGGTTCTCTGCG
>Ga0210401_10000518_pt1 | contig 46843 bp, 39 predicted proteins | sample IncBWH32MmetaG_FD_150866 | JGI IMG/M metagenome (GOLD analysis project Ga0210401, IMG submission 150866) | Forest soil microbial communities from Barre Woods Harvard Forest LTER site, Petersham, Massachusetts, United States - Inc-BW-H-32-M | ecosystem: Environmental > Terrestrial > Soil >...
GATTATGGATGGGGTGGACGCTACAAGCGCAGCTTACGAAGTCGGCACGAGAGCGTCAGCCAATTCAATCGAGAATACAGCCGCTTCTTTGGCTCTGACAGCCCGTTCTAGATCCTCTAAGGAATCCTTTGACCCCGCTTACCGGACCCAAATCGGACCCAGATTTTTCCTGGCCCCAGCATAAGGTCCGGTTTAAGGATGCGACCAGTGTTCCTAGACCGCTGCTGTCAATGTCTTCGATCCAAAGAAGATTCAGGACGATTCGCTGGGTTTCGTTCAGCAAGCCGAGAACTACCCGCCTTAGCTCGTCCGCTTCTTCCCCGAAGACAATCCGGCCACGGCACCGAACCACCGCAACGTCGTCAGTTCTGGAGACGTCCAGCCCTAGAGCCATGGCACCCTTGAGGTCCGTCGTGTCGCGCATGATCTCGCCACGACGGCACCGCTCCCAGTATAAGTCCAAACTCGTCGGCCCGTTGCTTGTTGCGCAATCTCGATTGCTTTTATTGGAACGAAAAAGGGCGAAGGAAAAGCGCAAAATTGCGACGTCACCCACGCCCCAGCGTCCGCCGCGCCAGCGGCTTCGTTCTGACGGCTTTTCCGAACGCGACGTCTCCCCCTTCTTTCAGCCTTGAGCATTCATCCCGGCGTCACGTCCGAAAAGCACTAACGTCATACGACCGCTTCCCTATAAAAGAACGGGATGGCCGTTAGTGACCGTTTGTGGATACTCCCAACGAGCGTTACGGACCGGTTGCGAACGACGTCTCCTCCAAAGCCGAATCGGTGACAACAGCTCTAGCAGGCTGCTGAAAAACTACTCCCAATCCACAGCCCCGTATGGTACGAGAAGGCATGCGCGGAGACGATCAGCAGCAGAATCATATGTTCAGTTATCTGTCGCCGGAAGCGCGGGTGCGGAAGGATCATCCGCTGCGCGCTATCCGGGCCATGGTGGACGAGGTACTCACGCAACTCTCGCAGCGGTTTGACAGCATGTACGCCCGGGTCGGCCGTCCGTCGATTGCGCCGGAGAAGCTGTTGCGGGCGCAATTGCTGCAGATGCTGTACTCGATCCGCAGCGAGCGCTTGCTGATGGAAGAGATGGATTACAACCTGCTGTTCCGCTGGTTCGTGGGGCTGAACGCGGACGATGAAGTGTGGGACGCAACCACCTTCAGCAAGAACCGTGACCGCTTGCTGGAGGCGGACGTGGCCCAGGAGTTTCTGGCGCGGGTGGTCGAGCAGGCGCGGGCGAAGGGCTTGACCTCCGACGAGCACTTCACGGTGGACGGCACGCTGCTGGAAGCCTGGGCGAGTCTGAAGAGTTTTCAACCCAAGGAAGGCAAGCCGTTGTCTCCGCCGGACGATCCGGGCAATCCCACGGTGAACTTTCGCGGGGAGAAGCGCTCGAATGAAACGCATGAATCCAAGACCGATCCCGACTCTCTGCTGGCGCGCAAGAGCGGAGGGAAAGAGTCGAAGTTGAGTTACAGCGGGAATCTGTTGGTGGAGAACCGCAACGGATTGATCGTAGATGCGGAAGTCTTTCAGGCCAACGGAACGGCGGAGCGCGATGCGGCGCTGGTCATGATGGAGAGGCTTCCCGGCACCCAACCGCTGACCGTGGGCGGCGACAAAGGGTTCGACACGTTCGGGTTCGTGGAGGAGTGCCGCAATCTGCGCGTAACGCCGCACGTGGCGCAGAACCTGGGACGATGCGGGGGCAGCGCAATTGATGGCCGCACCACGCGGCACTCTGGTTACGCCATCAGCCAGAAGAAGAGGAAACGGATCGAAGAATGCTTCGGCTGGCTGAAGACGATAGCGCTCCTGCGGAAGGTTCGGCATCGTGGGGTGGGCAAAGTGCACTGGATCTTTACCCTGGCCTGCGCCGCCTACAATCTGGTTCGCATGCGAAACCTGGCCGCCGCAGTTCCGGTGTCGTAAAGAGGGGTCGAGGTGTGTCTTCGGCAACATCGAGTTAGAAGCAGAGGCCACAAAAGCAATTGGAAATCAAACCGTTCGACCACATCAACGATGAACGACAGAAAGAAAAACGCACTGCGAATCAATTTTTCAGCAGCCTGCTAGAGGGTTCTGTGTCGTTTACGGACGAATAAAACTCCAGGCAAGGCTTCCCTTTGAGCCAGCTCGACGAATGCGGAAAAAATTAAGCGTGAGGGGATGTAAATTCCTGTTTCAGCAAACTGTTGAACCCGGATTTGCGATTTACGCTGCATCCACCTCAGCCGTTTGGTTTGCAACGTCGATCGAAACTGGGGCTGGTTCGTCGATGAAGAATCGCTGAACGCTAAAGCGATGGCCGTTGCGGCTGGTTCGCGCTGAATCGGCACGATACGCCCGAATATACTTGCCGTCGGACTGGAGATATCGGCTCTTCACAGTGTCTTTCAAATAGTTTGTGAGCATTTCTGTAACGCGATCGCGCAACTGCGCCTCACGAAGAGGAAACATGACCTCGACGCGTTCATAGAGATTACGGGGCATCCAGTCGGCACTGCCAAGAAACACTTCGGGATCGCCGCCATTCTCGAAATAAAAAATCCGGCTGTGTTCCAAAAAGCGCCCGATGATACTGCGGACACGAATGCGATGGCTCAGTCCCTTGACTCCGGGGCGGAGAGCACACGCGCCACGGACGATCAAATCAATCTCAACGCCTGCGCGCGATGCGCGATAGAGAGCTTCAATTAGCGGCTGATCGAGTAAAGCATTTACTTTGGCAATAATCCGCGCGGGGCGCCGCCGCCGGGCATAAGCGGCCTCGCGTTCGACCAGTTGGACACAATTACGAGCGAGATCGACGGGCGCCACTAAAAGCGGCTTATAGCTCCTCTGCTCGGAACGCGCTGTCAGGTAATTGAAGACCGCATGGACCGCCGACGTAACCTCCGGGTCGCAGGTTAACAGGCTTAGATCGGTATAGAAGCGCGCGGTTGAGGGATTGTAGTTCCCGGTCCCCAGATGCGCATAGTGGCGAATTTCGCCATCGGGATCGCTGCGCGTCAGAAGCGCCAGTTTGCAGTGCGTTTTCAGACCAACAACCCCATGAAAGACCTGTACGCCGGCCTCTTCCAGCGATCTGGCCCAGCGGATATTCGAGGCTTCGTCGAAGCGAGCTTTTAGCTCGACAACCACTGCAACTTCCTTGCTCTGGGCAGCTTCCATCAGAGCGCGCACGATCGGCGAGTCCTCGCTGGTGCGATATAGAGTCTGTTTGATCGAAAGCACAGACGGATCCCGGGCTCCGGCCTCGATAAAAGAGACCACGGGCTGGTAGGAATCGTAAGGATGGTGCAGCAGAAGATCGCCGCGTCGAATCTGGTCGTACAGGTTCGTCACCTTCGGGGCGAAAGTCATCGCCTTCGGAACGAAGGGAGGGAATTTCAGGTCCGGCCGGTTTGTCTGTTCCGCGAGAGAAAAAAGCCGCGAGAGATTCACTGGTCCTGCAGTCTTGAAGACCTGCGAGCCATCGAGCATGAACTGCTCGGTCAGTGGTTCGACAATCTCCAAAGCGGCGTCGGCCTCAATTTCCAACCGGACAACGTCGCCCTTCCTCCGGTTATGCAAAAGGCTGTCGACGGACTCGAGGATGCTACGGCTCTCTTCTTCGTGCAGGTACAAATTACTGTTGCGAGTGGCGCGGAATGCCCCGGAGGAGACCACTTGAAATCCCTTGTAGAGATTACGTGTGTGCCCTTCGATAAGGTCATGCAGAAAGACGTAGTCGATACGCTCGGAGCGGTTGGGAACACGCACCACGCGGGGAAGCTTCCGAGGGACCGTCACAACTCCCAGATATTTGGTGGTGGGGCGCCGACGCGGACGCAACGAAAAGGCGACGCACAGAGCTTTATTGATGACATGAGGGAACGGGTGTGACGGATCGATCGTGACCGGCGTGAGCAGGGGATCGACCTGGCGCATGTAATAGAGATCCATCGCGTCTTGCGCGCCATGATCCAGCGATGCAACCGTCAGGACGCGAATCCCCTCTTTCGATAGTGCCGGCAGGAGGAGTCGGTTCCAGCAATCATACTGATCCGCCACGAAGCGGTGTAGTTCCTCGGAAATACGCTGCAACTGTTGGTCCGGGCTAAGACCATCGGGACCGGTTTCGCGCAGGCCATGCTCTACCTGCTGGAGCAGTCCGGACAGTCGGACTTCAACGAATTCATCAAGGTTGCTGGCGGTGATGGCGAGAAACTTTAGCCGCTCTAACAATGGGTTCGTGTCGTCATGCGCCTCTTCGAGGACACGCCGATTAAATTCCAGCCAGGATTGATGGCGGTTAAAGTAAAAGCGCGGATCCGAAAGGCTGGTGCGCATGGGCGTACGAGGCTAGACCCCGCCGAAGTCTACTCTGACTTTGTTAATCAAGTGTTAAAACCGGCGTGGGATTCAACAGCCGTGGCAGATGGCTCGGGCCAGCGCGAACGGGCTATTCGGAGACTTATATTGGAATCCTAGGATTTGGGTTTTGGCGGAATTTCCGCATAGCCCGGCGCCGCCTCGGTTAGATTTTGACCGAGCGAAGCCTGCGCATCACCGATGCTCCAACGAATACCGCCGGCGAGAAGGTCGAGGAAAAATGTGTTCGACCAATTATCGGGGCGGTCGCCGATCGCGGTGTAGAACACTCGTCCCCTGCCCTCCATCCGAGCCCACGTCATCGGGTAGGGAGCGCGCTGGTAGGGTTCACCCGTCATCCCTTTGGTATCGAGTGTAAGAATCACGTGCAAGTCGGTGCGGAAGTCTTTCAGCGAATACCATTCATCATTGAGGCTGACAGGGGAAGAGACGCCTTCCAGGCCGGGGAATTTGGAATCGTCGACGATGATGTTTGCCGTCTGCAACCTCGGCGTCCGTCCATGCGCGATGAACTCGCCACCCAGCATCCTGATGTAAGGATCCGACTGCTCCCCGTGAGCGATGTAACGGTTCGCGTTATCGGGGGTATCGGGCGGAGTGTGAAACGTGTCGGCGGCAGCGTGGATTCCGATGAACCCAAGTCCCTCGTGGACGGCGTCGAGCAGCGATTGTTTGCCATGGGGAGACATCGCCGGATTCTTGTCGGTGCCCACGGTGGTTAAGTCGCCAGTCGTAAAGAAAAGCACGGCAGCATGATTTCGGAAGTCGCCAGAATCGACGACTCTACCGTCTTTGGTTGCCACAACGTCGAAGCCATGCTTGCCGCCGAGCATCGTTACAGCGCTCTGAACGATGCTGGGTTTGCCATCTTTTATTTTCACAACATCGTGTTCGAAGCCGGAAGACTTCGTAAACACGAGCACGGACTTCTTCTGTACCGCAAAAACCGCGTTGGGGGCGAGAATACTCGCTCCTGCCATAGCGATCGTCTGCAAGAATTCGCGGCGGTTGGGAAGATCGTTCATGAGAAAGCCGTTCTCCGTGCGCAAGAGCTAGACTTCGTTCCGTCGAAAACGCTCGACCAGATGATCAGATGCGCGGACTGTGATCGCCATCATCGTGAGCGTCGGATTCTGGCACGCTGATGAGACGAAACAGGATCCGTCAGTCACGAGCAGATTTGGAACGTCGTGCGATTGGCAAAAGGCGTTGAGTACGGATTTCTTGGGGTCGGTTCCCATGCGCGCGGTACCGACTTCGTGGACAGCCATGCCGGGCATCTCAACGCCGGTACGAACGCGAATATTCTTGGCGCCCGCCGCGTCAAGCATCTCAGCCGCGGTAACACCGGCATCCCGCATCAGGGCTGCTTCGTTTTTTCCGTGAACCATGCTGATGCGGAGCGCGGGAATTCCCCATGCGTCTTTCAAATTCGGGTCGATCTCGCAGAAGTTGTCGAAGTTGGCGAGGGACTCGCCGAAAGCGCCTAAGGAAACTTCGTAGCGACCGAGTTTGACAGCTTGCTTGTACTCGGTTCCCAGTCCCGGGGCGTCGAGATTGAACTCGGGCATCGAGCCGCCCTGGAATCCGTAGCCACGAATGAAGTGCGGATGCTTGCCCTCCGCAGGGGTATTGCGAAAACGGATCAAATAAATTCCGTTTGCGCGATGAGGAGGATTGGCCGAAGGCAATACGCGCAGGTCGTCGAAAGTTCCACTGGCACCGCCTCCCACCACGTGATCCATCAGATAGTGGCCGAGGAGTCCACTCGAATTTCCCAGTCCTTTGGGATATTCGCGGCTGGAGGAATTGAGCAGGATGCGAGTCGACTCGAGAGCCTGCGCACACAGGGCAACCGACTTGCCGCGAATCTGTTTGGTCTCCTTCGTCGCACGTTGGATGAAGGTGACACCGCGCGCCTTGTTACTGTGCTCGTCCATGTCGACGTGACTGACGATCGCGTCCGTGATCAGCGTACAGTTGCCCGACTTCAACGCATCTTTCACCGTGGTGAATGGGCTGCTGAAATACGAGAATGTGCCGCAACCGCGTTCGCACGGGCCACAGTAGTGACAGGCTGCACGACCGTTATGAGGTTGCGTGAGGATGGCTGTTCTGCCGATTGTCAGTGTACGTCCGAACTTCTGTTTTACGGTTTCGCGCAACCGGATCTCGCCACAACTCATCTTCATCGGCGGAAGGAACTGGCCATCGGGCAACATCCCGTTATTCTCTGCGGCGCCACTGATGCCGACGTAGCTCTCCACGATGTCGTAGAAAGGTGCCAGATCTGCGTACGAGAACGGCCAATCGACGTCGTATCCGTCGCGGCTGGCGGCCTTGAAGTCCACATCGCTCAGGCGGTAGCTCTGCCGTCCCCAGACCAATGATCGTCCGCCGAGGACGCGCAGGCGTTGCCATGAGAACGGCTTGTCCGCTGGCGTGCTGTAAGGATTTTCGAGATCATTCACGAACCACTCGTAGTTGTATTCCATGCACGCGTAGCACTGTTTCTGGATGGCGCGCGTGCGCAGCATTTCGGGAGAATGGTTTCGGTACTTAAGCTGGAAGGACGGCATGTGTTCGGTGAACTCTGCGGGCGTCACCGTCCGTCCGGCTTCCAGTAGCGCGACCTTCAGTCCGGCTTCGGCGAATCGCTTCGCCGCCCAGCCTCCGGTGGCTCCCGAGCCGACCACAATCACGTCGTATGTCTTTTTAAGCGGGTCTTCTGGCATTGAGGTTTATGTGTGGTCCTCGATTGGATGTTCGCATCCCCGGTAGGGACCGTTCATTGCGGATCCATCCCAGCCGAGTTCTCGCAAGCCGATTTCAGACCCGTAATAGGCGACCGCAATCAGCGACTTCAGGCGGTCGAAATGTTCTTGTTCGGGATCGGGCGGAATTTCGCGTGTTTCGCCCCGCCGCGTCCAGTGACTGGCTCCCCGCGAGTATGCCCACGGCGTGAGCAACGAGATCTGATCGTCGAGTGTGAGAGCGCGGAATTCACTGCCAAATTGTTTTTGCGCTTCTGCATCGATCGATGCGAGCGCGCTGACAAACTGTTCCTGAAACTCCGCGGGCTGAACAGAGAGCAGCAGGTCGAGGTAGCGGTTGACGAGCGCGTCTTTTGCGCCAGCGCCATCTGTTGTTGGGATGATTACTTCGCTGAGAGCGATGAGGGTCGTATTTTGCTGTTCGTTGAGGAAAACGGGCTTCCAGTTCGGGTTCGCGAGGAATTCTGAGCCATCCTCGCCACGCGCCGCTGCCGTGATGTCGGAGTGCACAGCCTGCGCGAATGAAAATGCCGGACCGAGTGCCGCCGCGGCGCCCGCGTACAGAGCGGCGCGAATCAGTTCGCGACGACTGATCAGCGAGGATGAAGGGGATAGGATCCGTAGTGCGGGTTCCCTGGGACCTTGCATGTTCTCGAATAATAATCCCCACCCCAGCAATTTCTCAATCGGGTAAAAAGAGAAATGCGAATCCGTACGGTCTGCGGCGTCGAAATTCGCTTTAGACCTATACTTTCGTCCAGGCTGACCCGTTTCGTGAAGACTCAAGCACGGATTGAATGAACTTCACCCCATCAACGCCGTCGGCAACTCCGGGGACAAGCAAGGCGTTGGAATCGGGTCGACGGCCCTCCTTTCGAGCGACGATCTGCTCCGCCAAGTCGGTATACAGTTGGGCGAACGCCTCCAAATATCCTTCGGGATGCCCGCTCGGCACGCGAGTTGCATGAGCGGCCGCGGGCCCGGTTCCGGCACTGCCTCGCCGAATTGTACGCTGCGGTTCTCCGAGCGGCGTGAAGGCGAGTTCGTTCGGATCCTCCTGCCCCCACTCGATGCCAGCTCTTTCGCCGTACACGCGCAGGCGCAAGTTGTTTTCGTTGCCGGTAGCGACCTGGCTCGCCCAGAGCGCTCCCTTCGCGCCGTTCGAGAACCGCAACATCACCTGAATGTTATCGTCCACCCTCCGGCCCGGCACGAACGTGGTGACGTCGGCGGCCAGTGCTTCGCATGTCAGGCCCGTCACGAAGCAAGCGAGGTTATAGGCGTGCGTCCCAATGTCGCCCAGTGATCCGCCCGGGCCGCTACGCGCGGGGTCGGTGCGCCATTCCGCCTGTTTGTGGCCTGTCTTCTCCAGCGCCGTAGCGAGCCAATCCTGGGGATACTCGACTTGAACGACGCGGATCGGGCCAAGTTCGCCTCCGGTCGCCGTCGCACGCGCCTGCCGCACCAGAGGATAACCGGTGTAGTTGTGAGTGAGGCCAAAAACGAGGCCGGTTCTTGCAACCGTGGCGGCGAGGTCTACCGCATCAGCGAGCGTGGTAGTCAACGGCTTGTCACAGATCACGTGAATGCCAGCCTCGAGAAAGGCCTTTGCCGGAGCGTGGTGCAAATGGTTCGGCGTCACAATAGAGACGGCCTCGATTCCGTCCGGTCGCTTGGATTCGGCAGACGCCATTTCCTCGTAGGTGCGATACGGACGCGCGATGTGCAGATCCTTGGCGCCGGACATGCTCAGCTCGGGATTGGAACTCAGTGCAGCTGCGACGAGTTCGAATCGATCGTCGAGTCGAGCGGCCATGCGATGCACAGCACCGATGAATGCACCCGGTCCGCCTCCCACCATTCCGAGGCGCAGACGCTGCGACCCGTTCCGATCCGCCGATCCAATGGGCATCTTTAGCCTTCCTTTCGATTCACGAGACCAAGCATTTTGCGATTCGCTTCAACATCGGCGCCCGACTTAGCGAAATCGTCGAAGGCATGTTGCGCAGTCTGGATGATATGGCGGGCAATAAACGGCGCGCCCTCGCGGGCTCCCTGTTCTGAGCTCTTGATACAACACTCCCACTCGAGTACCGCCCATCCATCGAAATCGTACTCTGCGAACTTGGAGAAAATCGCCCCGAAATCAACCTGGCCGTCGCCGGGCGACCGGAATCGGCCAGCGCGCGAAATCCACGGCTGATATCCGCCATAGACTCCCTGGCGTCCGCTGGGCCGGAATTCGGCGTCCTTTACATGAAACATCTTGATTCGTGCGTGATAAAAGTCGATGAACTCGAGATAATCGAGCTGTTGAAGAACGAAGTGACTGGGGTCGAAGAGGATGTTGCAGCGGCGGTGGCCTTTGACGCGGTCCAGAAACATCTCAAACGATGCGCCGTCGTGAAGATCCTCGCCGGGATGGATTTCAAAACACAGGTCGACTCCGGCCTCGTCAAAGGCATGGAGGATCGGCGTCCAACGTTGGGCGAGTTCGTCGAATGCAGTATCAACCAGGCCGGGAGGGCGTTGCGGCCAGGGATAGAAATAGGGCCACGCAAGCGCTCCGGAGAATGTTACGTGTACATTGAGGCCCAGGTTGGCGGAAGCCTTGGCTGCGAAGCGCAGCTGCTCCACAGCCCACGCCCGGCGAGCGGAGGGTGATCCTCGCAAAGATTCGGGAGCAAAACCATCGAATGCCAGATCGTACGCCGGATGGACAGCCACCAACTGACCCTGCAGGTGCGTTGACAGCTCGGTGATCTCCACGCCGTTCTTCGTGACCATGGCTTTCAGTTCGTCGCAGTATGTGCGACTCTCCGCCGCACGCTTCAGATCAAAGAGTCGTGAGTCCCAGGTGGGAATCTGGATGCCCTTGTATCCAAGGGCAGCAGCCCATCGCGAAATCTGATTGAGGTCGTTAAACGGTGGTGCGTCCCCGGCAAACTGCGCAAGGAAGATGGCCGGACCTTTGATTGTCTTCACGCTTCGTGCTCCAATTGCGAGTCTCGGGCTGCGGGCGCGTCGGATCCGAAGATCCGGTGCGCAAACTTGAGGATTTTATGGCATGACAGCGGTCTCTCGTTCATAATTTTCCTGATGTGCGCAGTCGCAGAAGCTCCCGCTGACGAACTCGCAGCGCCCGACAAAGAGATACAGGGGGACAAAAGCAACGAACCGTTGAGTCCTCGCATCCGGTGCCCGCTGTGCAATTGGAGGCCGAGAAAGGACGATCGCTGGGCGTGTACCTGCGGTCACCAATGGAATACCTTCGACACCGGAGGGGTTTGTCCAGCGTGCCTTCACCAGTGGACCTCAACGCAGTGCCACGTCTGTTTCCGGTGGTCCGTCCATTCAGAATGGTATACGAGCGAGTAGCTATTGCTTTCCAGCGTTGCTCGCGTGGCTGGAGATGCCGCGCCGGGTGACCAGGTAGACCGCGAAACTGCCAAGCCAATGACCGCCCTCGTAATGCTCGCCAGTGACGGCAGCCAATCCCGCATCTTTGTGGGCCTGAGCAGCGGAGTTAATTGCCAGCAGACGTTTGTCGTCCTTCGACAAAGCGGACGAAACTCCTTCGAGCATCCACGCGCGGCTTAGGTTAAGGCCGTCCAAATGGGCCAATTTCGGGTCGCTTGTATCTGGCGACACCACGGGCCGTAACCAGCTTCCATCGCCCGTTGTAGGAATCTGCGGGAGAAATGCGCGGAGCCATGTGCTGAATTCGGGGGCGGGCAACACGCGCCGCATGAGGTCCGCTTCGCCAAGACACGGCGAGAGAAAGTCTTCGCCGGAGGGCTCGTATGCCAGCGGGCAATTCTTATCATTCAAATAGAACTGTCGCGATTTGGAAGTTACTAGGTCGGCGAACTCCTGGTGCTGGGTGCTGCGCGCGTAGTCGAGCATCAGGCCAAGTGCAAAGGCGGACTGATCGTGCTCTCCGATGCGGACCGGATTCGACAGCTTGGGAAGCCACGAACTGAGACGCTCGAGCGCAGCATCTTCCAGCGGGCGTATGTTGGTCGCCATCTCCTTGGCCTGTGGGTCTTCCCATTCGCGCAGTTCGGATGTGAGTTGGAGCAGCCATGCAAGCCCGTACGGTCGCTCGAAACTGGAGCGCCCCGGCGCCCGGAGGTATGCCGCCTCTTGGGCAATGTTGTCGGCTGTCAGTGATTGCCGCAGTGCTTCACGCGCGGGCGGAACGAAGTCAGCGTTCGGGAACGTCCGAACAAGCCGGACAAGCAACCAGTGTCCATGCACCGACGAGTGCCAGTCGTAACATCCGTAAAACGCGGGCGTGAGCTTGCGCGGCGGCGCGACATCTGCATCGCTGTTAAGAAAATGGCTGATCTTGTTCGGATATTCCTTGTGAACGCAGGCGAGCGCGAGCTTCGCAAAGCGGTCTGCTGTCGTGGCGTCGAATTGGGCGGGTTTTTCGGCAAACCTCGCGGGCCCGGCAAGGATCAATATGGGAAGCAACAAGGGAATCACTTTCATCGCGATAGCCGAGGGTCGAACAAGCCGATAAATTGAATGCTTCGGTGGACATTTTACTCATGAACCGGAATGCTGCAAGAATGCTTTCCAGCAACGATCTGATCGTGACGGGTGGCGCGTGCGGAAGAAGCGCCGAATCGTCCATGACAAGAGCGACGACCCAGCGGTGACCAAGGATGCTGAAATTAAAATCCACGCTTTGAAATAGCGAGATAAATACCGAGACCGGACGAGGAACTTTTGCGATCAAACGTGAATCACCCACCTAAGGGCTCTGGACCACGAGCCAAGGACTCGTTCATGGATCAAGCGCGCTCTCGCATGAATGCGTTGAAAAGGCCCCTGATCAGCATTTTTCTGGCTTTCCATATTGTCGCAATCACCTGCTGGTGCATTCCGATTGATATTCCCGCGATTGGCATCGTCCGAAAATTGGTGCGACCGTATTTTCTTTGGTCAGGGCTGTTTCAGTCGTGGGACATGTTCGCCCCGTCTCCGAAATCTGCGAACACCTACGTCGAGGCGCAGATCGTCTACCAGGATGGGACGAGGGAAGTCTTCACCCTGCCACGGATGGAACGTCTTAGCCTGTCGGAGAAATTTTTCAAAGAGCGATATCGCAAGTTCACCGACAACCTGGTAGACGAACGTTTTGATTTGCTGCTGACGGATGTAGCCAGGCACATCGCACGCACCAAGAGCAGTCCTCGAAATCCGGTCAAATTAGTTGTCCTCGTTTTTAACTTTTCCTTCATTGCTCCGGGTCCGGACGGATCGCTTGTCTCCCAACCGTGGGATCAGCACGTGCTGCTCGGGTATGGCGTGCGTCCTGAGGATCTGAGGTGATGGTGCGGCGTTTCGTCCAGGCCTGGAACGAGTTCTTTTTTGCAGAGCAATCGCCCCTACCGATCGCGTTGTTCAGAATCGTCTTCGGCGTGATGGTCGTGACTACTCTGTGTCAGCTACGACCGGATTGGCTCAACTGGTATGGCGTTCACTCCTGGGTAACTAATCCCACTGCCCGAGCACTCGAGCCTGGTACGCGTCTGAATCTGTTCGCCATCCTTCCTCAGGATGACCGCTGGATTAATGGGTTGTTTTGGGTTGCGATCGGGTCCACCACACTGTTAACGGTTGGCCTTTTCACGCGAATCAATTCAGTACTGGTGTTTCTCTGCCTTGCCTCCATCCAGCAAAGAAACCTGTACATCACTCATGGCGGCGACACGTTTCTTCGTCTAGCCGGATTCTTCTTAATGTTCGCGCCTGCCGGTGCGGCCTTGTCGTTGGACCGTCTGATTCGCAAGTGGCGGGGAAGGGAGGGAGTTGGCGTCCGCCGACGAAGTCCTTGGGCTCAGAGAATGATTCAGATTCAGCTTTCTTTGGTCTACCTCGTGACGTTCCTGGTGAAGATCAAAGGTGAGCCCTGGTTGCATGGCTCCGCGCTCTTCTACATCTATCATCTCGACGAGTTGCGACGATTTCCGATACCGGCGTGGTCGTTGCGGCCAACGGTTCTCCGATTCGAAACCTGGCTGGCGTTGGGGCTGGAATTCTGTTTGGGTATCTTGATCTGGGTGAGGCGCTTGCGATATCCAATTTTAGGGTTGGGGGTCGGGCTTCATCTTTGGCTCGACTACTCTCTGAACATCCCTCTCTTTCAATGGGACATCCTGTCGGCATACATACTCTTCGTAGACCCCAACGACATTGTTCGTGTTTGGAAGTGGGCCTCGGGGATGCTTGCTCGTGAAACGCCGAATCTTCCGGCGGTGAAGGCGGATGGAAATTAAACCGCGGCTATCACTGGCGGCTTCACGATGAACACGCTTTCGGATATTGCGCTGCGGTCTATTCGCCGGTTGGCGATCACAGTAATCGTGCTCGGCGCGATTCTGTTTCTGTCTGCCGGTTCGATGCGCTTCTGGGAGGCATGGTTTCTTCTGTCATTGCAGGCCGGGTTCTGGACCTTCTTCCTGATAGAGTTCCTGCGGCGTGACCCTCAGTTGCTTGAGCGCCGGTTGAAAGGCAAGGAAACCGAACCGGAACAGAAGTGGTTTCAGAGATTGTGGAGCGGACTTACGATCGTGGGTTTGGCGCTGGTAGGGTTGGATTTTCGGTTTGGCTGGACTCGCCGGACGCTTGGACCCATCCCCGTGGCACTGGTACTCACTGCCCAGGTCTTCGTCGTAATGGGGTACTGGTTCATCTACTGGGTGATGAGAACCAATGCGTTCGCCGGGAGCACGATTCGAGTCGAAGCAGAACAAACCGTGATCGACCGGGGGCCGTACGCTCTTGTGCGCCATCCGATGTATCTCGGCCTCATCGTCACCATGTTGGCCGTGCCAGTGGCGTTGGGCTCGTATGTGACCGTTCCTCTGTTCGTATTGCTCGTTCCGACCTTGATATTTCGGTTGGTCCACGAGGAGCGAACGCTCCGACAGCATCTGCGCGGTTACGCACAGTATTGCGTTCGCACGCCATATCGACTGGTTCCCTGGATTTGGTAGCCGATACTGCAGTCCTGTGAATTGGCGGACTCCGCCTTTGGAATCCTCTCCCGCGCGGGCATGTTGATCTAGCATTTGGAGCCGCCGCCTAACTCCCGCGCTGTGGTAGCCCTGTTCGGGCAGGCGCCGCCCAACGTGGTCCTGCTCCTGGAGGTTAGGCGGCGAGTACCCCCATATCGTTCGTGATATAAGAAAAGCTCCCCTTAGAAACCAGGCTGGCTCCAGCGCAAACAATCGCTCTGAGGCCTCGCAATGCGTTTTTTGCGGTACGGCCATTTGTGGTGCGCTGAGGCGGGCAACACTTTCTCGCAACGTCAGGATGGAGGACCCTATTAGGTGGACCTGGCACTTCAGTAACGTGATGTGCGGGAAGTATTGGGTTTTAATAGCAATCGATCGTTTATTAGGAAATATGAAAAATCTGGATGTGATTCTTTTCGTTCAGTCCGCGTTGGCGTTTGGCGTGGCCGGCCTCCTTTGGCCGGAGAAGTTCATGGCATTGTTCGACGTCTTGATGTTTCCTTGGCCAGCCAGCTACCGGACGATTCGTCTAAATAGCGTGGCAGCCATCGCACTGGCTCTTCTTCTCGGCGCACGTATTCTCGCTAAATAGTCTCAAAGACCTAGCAACCTTAGGAAATTCCTAAGAGGTTTACTGTATCGGCGAGACTGGCCCTGCCGGATTCGTTCCTTATCTTAGGGAAAGCGTAGACCATCGAACCGGTTGCCTCTAGCGACTGGCTGATGAACTCGCCTCCTGGTCGCTGCATCGCTGCGATGCCGTGCGGCTAGGACGACCCCGCGACAACCTCGCAAATCCGCAGCCCAAAGGGGTCTACGTTTCTGAGATAATCAGGGAACCGGCTTCCCAGGGCCGTTCTTGTAGCCCGAGCTCGCCTGAGCCGGTTTTTTCTAAATTTCCCGTATTGACTTCCAGGGGGGTCTCAACTATGAGTGCTCTTCCGCAGAACCCGGTGGGTCTTGCGATTTCGACGCTTCTTGCCCGCGACGAGCAAACGATTCTGAATGACTGGCTGAAGGCGATGAGCGAAGGAACTCGTCGCGCTGATCTGATCAAGGAGTCTGATTTGCGTTCGCAGTGTGCGCAATTCTTGAAACTGTTGCGGCAGGCATCAGAGACCGGCGGAACGAACTTCAAAGCTCCCGCTTGGGGCCCTGTCCGCGAGATGCTTGCCGAAGTCTCCAGAAGCCGCGCATTGCAGGGCTTCAGTCCGTTGGACACGGCCACCTTCGTATTTTCCTTTAAACGTCCGTTATTTGCGCGATTCCAGCAAGAATATAAGGGACAGCCGGACGCGCTTGCGGCGGAAATGTGGGCGGCAACGGAGTTGTTGGATGACATGGGTTTGTACACGACTGAGGTCTACCAGAAGTCTCGGGAGGAAGTGATCGGCCGCCAGCAGGAAGAACTGCTGGAATTGTCGACGCCCGTCGTAAAGCTGTGGGATGGAATCGTCGCGCTTCCGTTGATTGGAACTCTGGACAGCGCTCGCACCCAAGTAGTGATGGAGTCACTACTTCAGGCCATCGTGCAGACCAACTCGCGAGTCGCCATCATCGATATCACGGGCGTGCCTACGGTCGACACGGTTGTTGCCCAGCACCTCCTAAAGACCGTAACCGCCGCGAGACTAATGGGCGCGGATTGCATCATCAGCGGAGTGCGGCCCCAGATCGCGCAAACTATCGTGCACCTTGGAATCAATTTGCTTGAGGTCGCAACCAAGGCGACCCTCGCCGCAGCTTTTTCTACCGCGATGCAGCGGCTGGGACTACAGGTCGTCCGGGAAACTCCGAAAGGGTAGGTGGACTCATTGGAAAAAATCCCAATCCTCCGAATGGGGCGGTTCCTGCTGGTGACGATTCAGGTCGATATGCACGATCGCCTTGCATTAGCTCTGCAGGATGATCTGACCCAAATGATTAGCGACACGGAAGCCCGTGGTGTCCTGATCGACATTTCCAGTCTGGAGATCGTGGACTCATTCATCGGCCGGATGCTGGGCAACATCGCGGCCATGTCTCGCGTGCTCGACGCTGAGACGGTCGTTGTCGGGATGCAGCCGGCGGTGGCCATCACGCTGGTAGAACTCGGGATGTCGCTTGCGGGCGTGCGAACCGCACTCAATGTGGATGCGGGAATGGAACTTCTGAAATCAGCCGTCAACGGCAACAAGCAGGGGTATGGCGCTTCTCTCCAGTGAAACGCTGCCCATCCGGGCAGAAATTGATGTCGTCACCGCGAGGCGGCGGGTGCGCGATCTGGCGGCCCATCTCGGGTTCAGCCTGGTCGATCAAACGAAAGTGGTCACTGCGGCCAGCGAGTTGGCGCGCAACACGATCATTCACGGCGGCGGCGGTCTTATGGTGGCCGAGACCCTTAATGGACCACGAACCGGTCTCAGGCTGACATTTGAGGACAACGGACCGGGCATTCCAGACATCGAATTGGCGCTACGCGACGGGTTTACCACGGGATCAGGACTCGGGCTTGGTCTCGGGGGCGCCAAGCGACTGGCCAGCGAGTTCCAAATTGCCTCCCGCGTAGGCCAGGGAACAAAAGTCACCATCACCCGATGGAAATGGCGAGAGTAAGTGATGCTGATCGAAGTCTCGGAATCCAGCCAGGCCGGGGAAGCTCGCCGCAGGGCGGTTGAGTGCGCCGAGGAACTGGAGTTCGATGAGGCGCGACGTGGCGCGGTGGCGATTGCCACCGCCGAGATGGCTTCGAACCTGGTGAAGCACGCCGGTAAAGGCTGTATCCTCCTTCAGCCGATTCACGACGACGATCATTCGATGCTTCGCGTCATGGCAATTGATCGTGGCCCCGGTATTGCGGATCTGAGCAAGGCTATGGTCGACGGCCATTCCACCGCGGGCTCGATGGGAACCGGGTTAGGGGCTATCCGGCGGCTCTCCGACAGCTTTGAAATCTATTCTGGACCCCAGGTTGGCACGATCATCCAGGTGGATTTCCGGGCGCGCAACTCGGGACATGGGAAAGAGCCTGCGCGTGTCGAGATTGGCGCAGTTTCCGAACCAATTACGGGCGAGAAAGTATGCGGTGACGGCTGGGCGATCCGATCGATTGCTGGATCGACGCTGATGTTAGTGGTGGACGGCCTGGGGCATGGAATATTGGCGAACGAGGCGGCCCAGGAAGCGAAGCGCGTTCTGGCAGAGACGCGTAGTTTCGAGCCCCATAACATCGTTCTCGACGTGCACGCTGCCCTCAAGAAAACGCGGGGCGCTGCGATGGCGATTGCGAAGCTTGACTTAGATAACCGGATTCTGAAATTCGCCGGTGTTGGAAATATCTCCGCGAGAATCGTCTCCGCTGGTTCTAGCCGCGGCTTGCCGTCTCACAACGGCACTTTGGGACAAATTGCAAGCCGGGTTCAGGAGTTTACCTATCCTTGGAATGCGCAAGACGTCCTCATCATGCATTCGGATGGATTGGCGACGAGATGGAACCTGCAGCAGTATCCGGGCATATGGAGCAAACACCCGAGCATCATTGCTGCAATTTTGCATCGCGATTTTTCCCGCGGTCGCGATGATGTAACTGTTCTTGTCGCCAAAAGCCTTTGATTTCTTATGCCGGTAAATCTCTTCACGATCGAAATACGGCTCGAAAATGACGTTGTGCTGGCTCGACAGAAAGCGCGCACAGTCGCCGCTGCCATCGGTTTCGATGTTCAGGACCAGACGCGGATTGCTACGGCTGTGTCGGAGATCGCGAGAAATACCTTCGAGTACGGCGGCGGTGGCCGCGCTGAGTTCCGAATCGAGAACGGGCCTGACAGAATCCTGGTCGTGACGATTCGCGATGAGGGGAAGGGAATCGCTCAACTGGATGACGTCCTGAATGGCACCTACGTTTCCAAGACCGGCATGGGCGTCGGCATCATTGGGGCCAAGAGGCTTATGGATCATTTCCGCATCGAGACGTCCCACAGCGGCACAATCGTTGAGCTGGGGAAGTCGATACCGCTGAAGTTTTCCAAAATCAGCCCCGCGCATCTGGATAGCCTTCTTTCGAGGATCGAGAAAGCCGCTCAGAGCCCCTACGAGGAACTCCAACAGCAAAACAAAGAGCTTCTTCGCACTCTGGAAGAGCTGAAGAGTCGTCAAGACGAACTTGCTCAGCTGAATCGCGAACTGGACGAAACGAATCGAGGAGTGGTGGCGCTCTATGCGGAGTTGAACGACCGGGCCGACTTCCTGCAGAGGGCCTCTGAACTGAAGTCTCATTTTCTATCGAATATGAGCCATGAGTTTCGGACGCCGCTGAACTCGATCACCGCGCTCAGCCAGATTCTGGTCGATCGCCTGGACGGCGAGTTGACCGCTGAACAGGAAAAGCAAGTGAAGTTCATACGCAAATCTGCGCAGGATTTGACGGATCTCGTGAACGATCTGCTCGACTTGGCGAAAGTGGAAGCTGGAAAAGTCATCATCCGGCCGGCCAAGTTTGAGATCCCGAGTTTGTTCGCTGCGCTTCGCGGCATGTTACGGCCTTTGCTGATACAGAACTCATCCGTGAACCTGGTTTTCGAGGATTCGGTGGGGCTTCCTGAAATGTTCAGCGACGAGGCGAAAGTGTCCCAGATTCTCAGGAATTTCATCTCCAATGCATTGAAGTTCACCGAACGCGGAGAAGTGCGGGTGTCTGCGACGCAGGACGGGGATGTGATTGTATTTACCGTCTCCGACACCGGAATCGGAATCGCGCCGCAGGACTGCGATCTGATCTTTGAAGAATGGACGCAGGTAGAAGGCAAGATTCAGAAAAAAGTCAAAGGAACGGGCCTCGGCCTCCCGTTGTCCCGTAAATTTGCGCAGCTACTTGGCGGAGATGTTTCTGTGCGCAGCGAACTGGGGATTGGGTCAACATTCTTTGCAAGGATCCCGGTCCAATTCAGCGGTGCCACCACGGTGGCCGTAGTTCCAGAGGTGAGGCGCGAGCTGGATGCCGACAAGCTGCCGGTGCTGGTTGTGGAAGACAACCGCGAAGCACTGTTCATTTACGAGAAATATCTAAAAAACACCCGCTTCCAGGTCGTGCCTGCGCGAACCGTAAAAGAGGCTCGCGCGGCGTTAAAAGAATTCAGACCCAGAGCCGTTGTGCTTGACGTCTTGTTGGAGACGGAGCATTCCTGGGACCTTCTCCAGGAAATCAAGGAAAACCCTGAGACGGCCAAGATCCCGGTCTTCGTTGTTACTGTCGTCGACAACCGCGACAAAGCGACGATCCTTGGCGCAGACGGTTTCCATGCCAAGCCGGTCGACCGCACTTGGTTGATTCACCGGCTGGAGAGCTCGGAACTGACCCAGTCCAAACGGGTGCTCTTGGTGGACGACGACGAAGTCTCCCGTTACCTGGTGCGGAATCTGCTCGACCCGGCAGGATTTCAGTTTGTAGAAGCAGCCGACGGGCAGGACGCCATGCAAAAAGCGGAGGAGGCGTTACCTGACCTCATCGTTTTGGATGTGGTGATGCCGGAGTTGTCTGGAATCGAGGTGTTGCGCAGCCTCAAGGGCAACCCTCGAACATCAAAGATCCCGGTTGTTATCCATACGTCGAAGAAACTGGATGCATCGGAGAGGCACTCCTTGCAGGACGCGATCGCCATCATCCCCAAAGAAAATGAGTCGCGCGAGGAACTGATAGAGCATTTCGAAGCTGCGTTAACGAAGGCGGGGTTTGCCCATCCGCCACTATTGCAGAAAAAGCATTATGCTCCCGCGTCAAGTCAAGTCGGTCAGGAGATTTAGTGGAGAGGTATAGCGCAGGAGCCAACAGTCCGACGAACGTCCGTGTTCTGGTGGTCGACGATAACGATTCTCTAAGATACGCGGTGATGCGCTCTCTACGCGAGGCTGGCTACGAAGTAGTCGAGGCTCGCAATGGGGCCCAGGCACTAGCTCTGGCGGCAGAGTTGCCCGATCTGATCACGCTTGACGTGAATCTTCCCGACATTTCAGGTCTCGAGGTTTGTCGGAAGCTTAAGGACAACGAGGCGACAGCCCATATTCCGGTTTTGCAGGTCTCGGCGACATTTGTAGACGCTGATTCACGCGTCCGTGGGCTCGAGGGCGGAGCCGATGCCTACCTCACCGAGCCTGCGAACCGGGCCGAACTCGTCGCCACCGTCGGCGCGCTCTTGCGCATCAAGAGCGCCGAGCGGTTTGCGAAAGTGCAGGCCCAGGAGGCGGAGCAGGCACGGCAGCAACTCGCCGAGTTGAATGAAATCCTCGAAAAACGGGTAGCGGAGCGCACCGCTGAACTAGAAGCGGCCAACAACAGCCTGCGCGAACTTTCCCACCGGCTTCTTGTCATTCAGGATGATGAACATCGTCGGATCGCGCGAGAGTTGCACGATGGCGTGGGGCAATTGCTGGCGGCGATCGCGATTAACTTGTCGCTTGTAAACATGGAGGCCGACAAACTCACGCCTCGTGGCAAAGACGCTGTATCGGACAATACCTCGATGGTGCAGGAAGTCGTACGAAGTATCCGAACAATCTCCCACCTGCTACATCCGCCATTGCTGGACGAATCCGGACTGCCCACGGCATTGTCGTGGTATGTGGACGAGTTCGGCCAGCGTAGTGGAGTCAAAGTTGGTTTTGAGTGCTCGCCGGAAGTGGGTCGGTTGTCGAGCGAACTGGAAATGGCCATCTTCAGAATTGTGCAGGAGTGTCTCGGCAACGTTTTGCGTCATTCGCAGAGTCCTACAGCGTATGTCACTCTTGACCTGGAAGACGGAAATGTCTGGTTGAGCGTGCGAGACGAAGGCGTCGGTATTCCCGCAGAGAGGCAACAGCAACTGAAGACTGGAAGCCGGGTGGGAGTCGGGTTGCGGGGAATGCGAGAGCGCGTCCGGCAACTCGATGGCAAGCTGCAGATATACTCCAGCGAGGAAGGAACCGAGATCTCAGTGATGCTGCCCTGCCGGCAGGATCAAGTCTCGACTGACGCGGTCGCTTAAGTTCTTCCGAAACTCACGTGGGCTTTTTGCTGACGGTAAATCTCTCCGAGGATAGAAATCCCACGTTCAAAGCGTACTGGACGATTTGGGCGCGCGACCGTAAGCCAAGCTTATCGGCAAATCGGGCACGGTATGCCTCCACGGTCTTCGTGCTAATAGATAACTGGTCGGCAATCTCCCTGCTACTGAATCCTTCCGCGACCAGTTTCAGAACCTGTTGCTCGCGGTCACTCAAAAGATTGCTCGTTTCGGTCTCCAGTTTGTGCGCTTTGCCGCCCAAGGCGTCGTGAACGAGGACATCGGCCAATGCCGGATCCACATACCTCCGGCCCTTGTGCACGGCGCGAATTGCCGAGAGCAGATCAGCGTCCACGCTTTTCTTGAGCACGTAGCCCGCCGCCCCCGCAGCCAATGCAGTTCGAAGGTAAGCTGGGTCCTCGTGCATTGTGAGCAACAGGATCTGAGTTGGCAATTTAGCGTTCAGGATCTGTTGAATGGCATCGAGGCCGCCGGATCGGGGCATCGTCAGGTCAAGAATAGCCACGTCGGGTCGTTGTCTTTGAACCTTCTCGACCGCATCAATGCCATCCTGGGCCTCGGCCACCACAGTCATATCTGCCTGGGCATCGATGAGCATGCGCAGACCTGCGCGCAAGATCGCATGATCGTCCGCAATTAGAACTCGGATTTTGCTGTTCTTCGCCATTCACTAGAGTCGACTTAAGCCTGGATGCGCTTGTACTCTCGGAGCGGAACTTTTACGAGAATTCTTGTGCCCCTTTCCAGGCGGGAATCGATCTCCAAGGTACCTCCGAGCATGGTCGCTCTCTGCCGCATGACTTCGATCCCGATGTGACGAGATGGGTGGCGTGTCACGTCTGCAATTTCGAATCCTTGGCCGTCATCTGCGATGCTCAGGATCAACTCTGCTTTGTTCCACGCGAACTTGATCGTTACGCCTTTCGCTCGCGAATGCCGGGCGATATTCGTCAAAGCTTCCTGCACAATGCGGAAAACACCCAGCTGAAAACTGTTTTCTTGTATCGCGAAATCCGGCTTGCCGAAATCAAACTTGACCTCGACCTTGTGTGCGGCAGCGTAGTCATCAACCACTTTTCGCAGAGCTTCTTCTAATCCGAGGTCTTCGAGGATGCCCGAATGCAATCCACGAGCCATTCGGCTCAGCTCGGTGATCGTATCGGAGGTGATCTTCCTGAGTCGTTTCGCGTGTTGCTTCACCTGTGTCAGCCGTTTGGCGTCATCAATGCTGCGAAGTCCGACGAGCAGGGAAGTCATGAGCTGTCCAGCTTCATCGTGCAGCTCCCGGGCGACCCGGCGGCGCTCTTCTTCCTGCGCTTGAAGAACTCTGTGCAAGAGGAGCCGCCGAACCTCCTCTTCACGCTGCGCTTGTTCGCGCTCCCGCTTTTCCGTGATGTCTTGCACGATGGCCAGACGAGCTTTTTTCCCAGCAATCTGCAACGGCGACCACAGCACCTCCACGTCCAGGAGACTTCCGCTCTTGGTTCTGTGTTTCTGGACCCTCAGAGCCTGGTGCACAGAAGACATCGAGCCTTCCATCGGAACCCTGTTTCCTGCCCCATTGCGACTGATATCACCGACCGTCATACTCATGAACTCAGGGCGGCTGTATCCGTACATCTGCACCGCGGCCTCATTCACGGCGAGGATGGAGCCCGTCGCGCCATCGAAAATCCAGCACGCCAGGGGATTTGCCTCGAAAAAGAGTCTGTATTGCTGTTCAGATTGCCAGAGAGTTTCCTCAGATTTTCGCACGCGTAACAAAGCGCGCACGGTCGCGAGAAGCTCCTCAGGCTCGACCGGCTGAACCAGGTAGGCGTCAGCCCCACCTTCGAGTCCGGCAACCTTGGCTTGCGTGGAGACAAGCGTGGCCGAGAGGTGGAGAACAGGAACACGGGCACTGAGCTCGTCTAATCGAATCTGCCGGCAAACCTCGAACCCGCTCATGTCTGGCAAATTGACATCGAGGATCACGAGGTCAGGGCGCTCAAGAAGGCACTTCAGAGCCTTTTGTCCGGTGTCTGCTTCGACGACATCGAAGCCCGCATACCTCAAAATGCGCGACGTTGCATACCTTTGTGCTTCGGTATCGTCGACATTGAGAATGGTGCTCATCCCAAAAATATGCTTTCGCCCGGTAAGACAGACTCGAACCCGAATTGCTGAATTATCTTCTATTTATTCGAAACACCTTGTCGGGGAATTCCCTATCTACTTGATTTTATTTCGGAAATCTCCCGCTACCCCGAGCGATTGGAGTTTGCGACATTAGCGTACCTCAACAAAAAGCAACGCTTGGAGGAGTGCGGATGCAAGAGGCTGTCAGGGAGAAAATGAAGCGGTTGTGTGAATCGATAGCTTCCGAGCGAGATCCGGAGCGGTTCATGGAACTGGTGACCAAGTTGAATGAGCTCCTCCAAAAGAACGAAAATGAAACGGCGTCGGAGATTGTGCGAAAAACACCCGTTTACGATCATCGCGCTTGACCGCCATGTGTTGAACATCCGCGGCCGCCGTTCACGACACCTCTGGTTCCCAGCCTTTTTCGTACGTTCGAGTCCACATTTTCATGGCGGCGTCGTCATTTTGAATGCGACCGTCTCGTGTGTCCAAGGTCAACTCCCGACTGACCTCCCATGCAATGTTCGAGATCTGAAGCATCGTAACGGAGATGTTGCCGTCCGAAATTGGAGCATGGAGTTTTTCGCCCGTACGAATCGCAGCGATAAAGTTGGCGAAATGGGCGTCCGTCATGGAGTCGCGGCCAAGCACATCGGCCGACGAAGTTGTCGAACCCGTCCGGAATTCGTCGGTCTTTATCCCTTTCAGGTCATACACTTCGAATCCGTCACGATCGACCCGCACTGCTCCCGTTGTTCCCATGATGAGAGCGCCACGGTCGCGCCCGTATTGCTTCATCCCTTGGCAGCTCTGTCCTTCCCACGAAATCAACTTCTCTCCGTAGTCAAAATTCGTGACCAGCGTGTCATAGAACTGCCAGTCATCCTTGAAATGGTAGCGGCCACCGGCGGCAGTCACACGCTGTGGGAAATCCACTCCCAACGCCCAACGACAAACGTCTACTTCATGCGTGCCATTGTTCAGCGTTTCCCCGGTTCCGTAGACTCGGAACCAGTGCCAGTTGTAGGGGTGAAGGTTGTCCTGATATGGCCGTCGCGGCACGGGCCCCTGCCATAAATCCCAATCGAGCCGGGGGGGAACTGGAACTTCTGTGCCCGTTCCGATTGATTTCCTCACATTGGAATACCAGGCCTTTGCGAGGTAGGGGCGGCCGATCAGGCCAGCGTGGATCTTCTCAACGATCTGGATAGTGTGAGGAGAAGAGCGCTGCTGCGTTCCCATCTGAACCAGCTTGTCGTATTTCTGTTGGGCTTTTACGAGCATTTGCCCTTCCGCTGGGTTATGACTGCACGGCTTCTCGACGTAGACGTGCTTCCCGGCGCGCAGACCGGCAATGGCCATGGGTGCGTGCCAGTGATCCGGGGTAGCGATCGAGATCGCATCGATGTCTCTTAGGGCAAGGATTTTGCGAAAATCTTTTTCTGCTGTAACCGTTTCGCCTGTTTCCTTCTGCGCCGTTTCCGCGAATTTGGCGAGGATGTCGCTGTCGACGTCGCAAACATGCGTAAGTCGCGCGCTGTTCTTGTTCGCCTTGATCGACGAAAGATGAGCGTAACCGCGGCCATTGAGGCCAATCACGGCGAAGTTGAGCCGGTCATTCGATCCGAGGATCCGAGCGTAGCTCCTCGCTGTCATTGCTGTAGCGACTCCGGCCGTGGTGAATGCGAGCGCGTCCAGGAACTCACGTCTTGTCGTCATTTCGGTACCCTCGTTCGGCGAATCTTAAGCAGTTGTGGTGAGCGGGTGACAGACCGGGTCAGCACGAAGTTCCGGCAGCCGCGAGAGCTTTCCGAAGGCCCTCCATGCTGATGCGGGTCGAGGCTTCGGGCGTGCCCCCGCCGTGCCAATGAGTTTCGAGGCTCAGTCCGTAGTGAAACCCGTCATGCATCAGCGCCTGTAATTGTCCCACCCAGTCGACCATTCCGGCGCCGACCGGCGCCCATTCATACTTGTTTTCGGGTTGGCGTATTACATCTTTACAGTGGCAGTGTCCGATGCGGTCTTTCGGCAGCGGATCGTAACCGGGCTTATATGGAGTACCCGCGAGCGCCGCGGCATTTCCGGGATCCCAGTTCAACATAAAGTTTGGGTTCGGAATTGCGTTGAGGACCGCTAGTGCCTCCTCACCTGTCGCCGTGTTGCACGACATTTCATTCTCCAGCAGAAGGATGAGGTTACTCTTCGCACACCGGTCCGCTGCATCTCGTAATTTCACATTGATTGCCCGTCGGTAAGGTTTCTGGTCGTCAAGCCGCCAGAAATCGAAGCAACGAATCCTGTCGGTTTCAAACGATTTCGCGAGCGCGATGCAGCGGTCGAGCAGTTCATTCTGCGCATTGGCGTCGACGTTTGCGTGAAATTGATCACGCGTTTCGCTTTGCGAGGATCGTGGAGCGCCGGGCCAGTCGGTCTTGAACAAGGGGCTCGCGATGTCTGTGACCCGCAGTTTGTGCTGAACCAGAATATTCCTAGCATCGACCACTTCTTTAGTGCTCAGATCGGTGACGTTTTTGCCCCACATGGAGCGTAACTCGATCCAATGCAGTTGAAAGTCGTTCGCGACAATCTGACAGGCTTTTTCAAAATCCTGCGTGATTTCGTCGTTGATTACAGCGATTCGGAATGGGCACGTTGTTCCTGATCCTTGCGTCATCATCTGGGCAATTGCACGCCTACCCAGCAGTGAAGACAGTAGAACATCAGCGCCCGCAACTCCCATAGCGGCGAACCAATTACGTCGGGTTAACACGTTCAGGACTCCTTCGCTGCAATTTCAGACGAGAGGCGATGATGAAGTGAACCGCAGTCCTCGGGCTGAACATTTTACGGCAAACTGCATACGGCCTGAGGCATTTTGAGCCTTGTGTTGAACTTCGCATTCGTTTGAAACGTGCGCAAGATTGCATCGTTTGTCAACACGGTAAAACACCTACCGCTGATTTCTCGCCGATAGGGCAGACATAAGCATCTGAAATGCGATGGCTTACTCGAGGGTGGAACGATGAGATCGGGGCTTGCTGAGTCGGCCGAAGCTCAGAACAGTGGTCGCCGTGGGGAACAAACACGGAAAGAGTCTTCGAGACGATGGACACTGCTGGTCACCGGATTCGGTGGCATCGCTATCTTGATTGCTGTAATTGGTCTCTCGCTCGCCTGGCCCTTCACGCGAGAAAACGTAATCAAGCAACTCGAGCTTGCAACGACCAGCGCGGTCACAATCGGGGCCTTTCGTCCTACTTTCTTTCCTCATCCGGGTTGCGTGGCCGAGGCGGTGGTATTGAAGCGTGGTTCCAGTCCTGAAAATCAGGCTGTCATGACGGTCGAAAGGCTGACGATCGTTGGCAATCTCACGGGATTGGTCACAAAACATCTTGCTTTGATACGGCTGCAGGGAGCGCATGCTGTGTTTCCAACACTTGGAAACGGCACGTCATGGACGCCGACTCAGTCCACTGTCGTTGTTGATCAGTTGATTGCCAATGACGCCCTGCTGGACTTCTCTTCGGATCCGCGGGATGAGAAGCCGCTCAGGTTTGTGGTGCACGAGTTCAGCGGGAACCCGCTGGCCGTGCGCGAGCCAATGAAATTCAAGGTGCGAGTCCAAAATCCGGTTCCGCCCGGCGAGGTGGAAGCAAACGGCTCGTTTGGCCCGTGGAAGGCGGACAACGTAAGTACGACTCCAGTCTCGGGCACCTACGTGTTTCGACAGGCCAACCTTGGTGTTTTTAGGGGAATCCACGGAATTCTGTCGTCCAGTGGGAAATTTCAGGGGACGCTGGAAGGTATCTCGGTTGAAGGCGAAACGAAGACACCAGAGTTTCAGGTTCAGGGAAGCTCTCACAAAGTCCCCCTAGACACCGGTTTCAAGGCCTTTGTTGACCCCTCAAATGGCGACTTGGCATTACAAGATGTCACCGCTCGTGTCCGCCAAACCACGGTTCAATCGCGAGGCCGGGTCGCGGGACGGCAGAACAATCACGGCAAGACTGCAGCAATCGACCTCGCTGTTCAAAACGGTCGCATCCAGGACCTGTTACTGCTGTTTGTGTCCGAGAAGCAGTCTCCGTTGAGCGGGGCGGTGAGTTTGAAAGCCAACGCATTCGTCCCCCCGGGAGAGATGCCGTTTCTGAAGAAGCTACGGATGGCTGGCGATTTTGGCATAGCCGACGCGCTTTTCTCGAAACCCGATACTCAACAGAGTCTGGACAAACTCAGTGCAAGCGCCCGAGGCAAACCCGACGAAGTGGACGACCCCGAAACCGCGGTCTCAGACCTGCAAGGGCACGTGGTGGTAGGCAGCGGAATTGCCACTTTTTCTGACCTTTCGTTTCGTGTCCCCGGAGCGCACGCGCATCTCCACGGAACATTCAACCTCATCAGTGAAAAAATCGACCTGCACGGGATTCTGTCCATGGATGCCAATCTTCCGAAGGCCACATCAGGCGTGAAATCCTTCTTGCTGAAGGCCTTAAATCCATTTCTGAAGAAAAATCATCGCGGTGGCGCAAAGTTCCCGATAAGCATTACAGGCACCTATCAGAAGCCAGAGTACAGGGCGGACCCGGTGTGAGGTTTCGAAGGTTGAAAACCTTTCGCTTACATCGTAATCCGAGGAAACCATTTCTACGCGTGCTATAATCCCAGTAACTTTGGGGTCCACTGCACACACCAACAGATGCAATCTTCGCCGAAGCATAATATCGACAAAATTCGCATCCTGTTAATTGCCGCGGCAGTTTGCTCGCTCACCCTGAGCTTGGCAACGCGTTTTTCTATGCCAACGGCGACTCGACCCCATACCGCGAAGTCGTTCGATAGCAGGTCGGCTGAGCCAAAGCGCCAGAACCTCGATCGGGATGCCTCTCGTTTGGTGGGCCCGGTTCCAGTTTCTGAGCTTTTTGAGCCAGCTCCCAGTGGTACCCATATCGTCGACGTTCAGCGTCTCTTTTCTACGCTCATCCTTCCTTCCAGTCTTAGCAACCGACCGCCTCCGGCTCTCATTTAGCCCGTCGGGCGTTCAACTTTTTTCCAAAATCTAACCAGCTTCTCGTTCGGTCGAATGCTTTATTGAAGCCGATAACAGGAACGTTGGGCCACAGATAGTTGCTGATGAAGTCGTGCGAAGGAGATTCGCATGGTGCTTGGGCCTTTGGTACATGAGGATGTGCTCAATACTCTGCGGCGCATCGATACGTGCGTCGTATCGAACGCAATTGAAACGTTTGAACTCAGGCTGCGGAACGCGGGTTTTGCCGACTCCCGCATCCGCTGCATCTTCCAGGACTTCCCGCCGCTGGTGGGCTACGCTGCGACTGCACGCCTGCGCGCTGGAACCCCGCCGATGTCCGGGCGCTTCTATCACGACCGCGCCGATTGGTGGAAAAGCATTCTGGAGGTGCCAGCCCCTCGGATTGTCGTGTTGGAGGACATGGATAAACCCCCCGGTGTCGGTGCTTTTCTGGGCGACATGCACGCCGCCATTCTGAAGGCGCTGGGTTGCGTCGGGTTTGTCACCGACGGGGCCGTTCGTGAACTGCCTCGCGTACACGATCTTGGGCTGCAATTATTCGCTGGGAATGTAGCTGTTTCCCACGCCTACGCTCACATTTTCGATTTCGCCAGCATGGTCAAAATCGGCGGCCTTGAAATAAAACAAGGCGACTTGCTTCACGGAGATCGGCACGGCATTCTGACGGTTCCAATCGAAATCGCAGCAGAAATTCCGGCGACAGCGGAGAGGTTGCAACGCACCGAGCAACGAGTGATCGATTTCTGTCGATCCAGAGCCTTTTCAGTCGATCAACTTTCTCGAATTATGAAGGAGTTGTAGGCGAAGGCTGCCCGGCATTTGTGCTGGAGAAGGCGGGTATTGAGAGATTGATGCACAAACACTATCCGAGAAAACCTAAGACAGCAAGTTCATGGGTCCAACGCATCCCGGTCGCCTTCGTTGCGATCTTGGCCGCTGGCCTTTCCTCTTGCTCTGGCGGAGCCGGTTCGAAAGTCGAAGCAAATACGGCTTCGGCGCTTACTGTGGGCGTCACCCGGGTGACGAAGAAAACACTCAGCCGACAAATCACCTTGTCGTCAGAATTAGTACCGTTCCAGGAGATCGATGTCTATGCGAAAGAGTCCGGCTACGTGCAGAAGCTCAACGTCGATTACGGCAGCCACGTGAAGCAGGGGCAAGTCATGGCAACACTCGAAATTCCCGAATTGCTAGCCCAACTCAACGAAGACGAAGCCGAAGTCAAAAATGCCAATAATCAGGTAAGCCGGGCTGCCAACGAATTGAAGCGTGACGAGGCCAAATACAACGCGCTGCACCTCGAATACACGCGCCTGAATACTGTGTTTCAAACGCAACCCGGCATCGTGGCGCAGCAGGAGGTCGATGATTCCCAGGGCAAAGATCTGGCTGCAGCGTCGCAAGTGGACGCCGGGAAATCCGCACTGGAAGCCGCAGAGAGCGACCTGGTTCGAGCGAAGGCTCGCTTGGCACGCGATCAGACTCTCTACGATTATTCGAAGATTGTCGCGCCGTTTTCCGGAGTTGTGACGCAGCGCTACGCTAACCTCGGCGCTTTGGTCCAGGCCGGTACCGCGTCCAGCACGCAGGCCATGCCGATCGTGCGCTTGTCGCAGGACGATCTTTTCCGCCTTGTGATTCCTGTTCCTGAGTCTTACGTCCGGTACATCAAGGTTGGAGACCCAGTGAGCGTCCGCGTCCCGTCCCTGAATCGTAGCTTCCCTGGCAAAGTCACGCGCTTCTCTGTAGATGTTCGGCAAGACACTCGCACCATGCACACCGAGGTCGACGTGCAGAATCGGGATCGCATGTTGATGCCTGGTTTATACGCGGAGGCGGACGTCTCTCTTGAGCATCGGCAGGACATCCCAGCGATTCCGCTACAAGCCATCAACCACGAGGGTGAAAAGACGACGGTGTTCGTTGTCGCCGCCAATAGTGAGATCGAAGACCGGCCAATCACACTGGGGATCCAGACCGCCACTGACGCCGAAGTCCTAACGGGTTTGAACGAAGGAGACCAGGTGGTCGTGAGCGATCGCAGCGGACTGAAACCCGGCCAGAAAGTGCATCCTCAGACGGTGCAGATCATGCAATACCAGGAAGGGAAGCAGGAATAGCGAGCCTCGGTTGGCGGGGTTTGGAAGCGAGAATTAATGTCAGGGTTTTCCATCCGTAATCCGTATTTCGTCATTGTGGTTTGTCTGGCGCTTGTTGTCATCGGCGTCACCAGTCTGGCTCGCATGCCGGTGGACCTGTTCCCGTCGATCAACTTGCCGGAAGTGGTGGTCGCGACCTTCTACTCCGGCATGCCGCCCCAGGATATTGAAACGGACATTACAGACCCGCTGGAACGCTTCTTCACTCTGGCAAGCGGCATCGATCACATGGAATCGCGCTCTCTGCTGGGTGTGAGCATCATCCGCGTCTATTTTCAGCCGGGCACCAGCGCCGACGCCGATGTGACCGAGCTCTCGAATCTGGCGCTGGCCGATCTGAAGCGCCTTCCTCCCGGGACGCTCCCCCCAGTGGTTTTGAAGTTCGATGCGTCGAGCCTGCCGGTGTGCCTGGTGACCCTGAAAGGGGAGGGTTTATCTCAGACGCAGTTGCACGACATCGGCCAATTCGCGATTCGCAATCAGATCGCCGTGGTGAAGGGTGCCGAGATTCCTCCGCCGTTCGGTGGGAAATACCGGCAGATCATGGTGTACGTGGACCCCTATAAGTTGGCGTCCCGGCAGCTGAGCCCGATGGATGTTGTTGGTGCGGTCAACAACTTCAATCTGATTCTCCCAGCCGGCGACGTGAAAATGGGCCCATTCGATTACTACGTGTATTCGAACAGTCTCGTCGCCAACATGGATCAGCTCGGGAAGATCCCGGTCAAGACGGAGGGCAGTTCCTGGGTCTCGATCGACGATATTGGCGAGGCACAGGACGCCAATCAAATCCAGTACAACGTCGTGCGAGTGGACGGTCAAAGATCTGTGTATCTGCCGATCATGAAACAGGGCGGCGATACGAACACGATTGAAGTGGTGAACGGGATTCGCGACATGATCCGTCACCTTTACGACATTCCAAAGCAGTTGAGCGCCTCCGTTGTGTTCGACCAATCGGCCTTCGTGAAGGAAGCAATCAAAACATTGCTCCACGAAGGACTGATTGGGCTCCTGCTTACCAGCTTGATGATCCTCATCTTTCTGGGCAGCTTTCGGGCAACAACCGCAGTGTTCCTTTCGATTCCTCTGTCTGCTTTGGCTACGTTCGTCGTGCTGAATATCAGTGGCAGTACGATCAACACGATGATTCTTGGCGGATTGGCCCTGGCGTTCTCCCGAATTATCGACAACTCAGTCATTTCTCTCGAAAACATCTACCGCCACCTCGAGATGGGGGCGCCGCCCGTGAAGGCTGCTGAGGTCGGCGGCAATGAGGTCAGCCTTGCGGTGTTGGCGGCCACGTTGACCACCGTGGTCGTGTTTTTCCCCGTGACGTTCCTTTATGGCGTGAGCAAGTTCCTGTTTACTGCGCTGGCGGAGGCGGTCGTCATCTCTTTGTTTGCGTCGTACCTGGTTGCAATGACCGTCATTCCATTGTTCTGCTCTCGATTTCTTAAAGCTGTCCCTCATGTCGACGGGGTCAAAGAGAGCGAAGAAGAGACGCATTCTGAAACCGGCAAAGCCAACTGGTGGGAAAAGTTTAACCGCAGCTTTAACCGAATCTTTAACCGCATGCTCGATTCGTACGAATACTGGGTGCGGCGAGCCTTGGTTCGACCCGGCTTGACGGTAGCGGTTCTAAGTGGCGCCTTTCTTCTGAGCCTGGCGATCTATCCGTTCCTGGGTGTTGCTTTCTTCCCCCAGACAGATGCCGGGCAATTCACAATTAACTTCAAAGTGCCAACCGGCACGCGCATCGAGGTAACGGAGCAGTACGTCGCGAAGGTAGAGGATTTGATACAGCGAGTTGTCGATCCCAAAGATTTCAAGATGGTCGTCTCGAACATCGGCGTCGTTCCGGATTTCTCTTCGCTTTACACAACCAATGCGGGACCGTACACGGCCACGATTCAGGTTGCCCTCAACGAACCTCATCGGCGTAGCAGCTTCGAGTACATGAACCGGGTGCAGGGAGAGATCGCCAAACGCTACCCGGACGTCCGAACATTCCTCTCGAGCGGCTCCATGGTGGACGCCATTCTAAACATGGGCATGCCGGCACCGATCGACATTCAGGTGAGCAGTCCTGATCTACATCAAATCTATGGCATCGCCCAAGACCTGGCGAGCCGCGTGCGGCAGATTCCGGGCGTCGGCGAAGTTTTCATTCCGCAGGACCTCAACTATCCGGCATTGCGTCTCGACGTCGATCGCATCAATGCTGCCAAACTCGGGCTGACGCAAAAAGAAGTCGTCGACAACGTGATTACCGCTCTCAATTCGAATTACATGATCGCCCCGAACTACTGGGTCGACTATAAGACTGGCAACGACTACTACCTTACGGTGCAGTACTACGAGAAGGGCCGACCGTCGATCCAGAACTTCGAAGACCTGACCAACATTCCGATTCGCTCTCCCAACCTGAAGCAACCGACCACGCTCGACGCGGTCGTCAAGCTCCAAAATGTCCAGACCCCCACAGAGGTCGACCACTATCAGATTCAGCGCGTCACAGACGTCTACGTAACTCCGGCGAGCGAGGACCTTGGCAAGGTCGCGGATGCCGTTCAGCGCGTGATTCGTGGGATGAAAATGCCGGAAAATGTTCGCGTCAATCTGCGCGGCATGGTGCAGGGCATGCAGGAATCGTTTCGTAGTTTTGCCATCGGCTTGTCGCTATCCGTCGTTCTTCTGTATCTCATTCTCGTTGCGCAGTTCCGGTCCTTCAAAGATCCGATCCTCATTATGCTTGCGATTCCGATGGGTTTCATCGGCGTGCTACTTGTACTTCCGCTCACGGGGACTACGTTAAACGTGATGTCGCTGATGGGAGTCCTCATGTTGGTCGGAATCTCGGCCTCGAACAGCATCCTGATTGTCGAATTCGCACACCGCCTCGAAGAGGAAGGGAAGTCGGTGGAGGAAGCGGTCATTACGTCATGCCGCGTCCGTCTGCGCCCGATTCTGATGACGTCTCTGGCCACCATCATTGGCATGGTGCCGATGGCGCTAAAGCTGGGCACGGGAAGTGAACAGTACGCTCCCCTTGCGCGCACGATTATTGGTGGCCTGACGGCCTCTGTCGTGCTGACCGTCTTTATCGTGCCGGCCGCTTATCTGCTTGTATATCGCAGATCCGAACAAGTTGATCCTGCGTAGGCTGCGAATGGAAATCGAGATGAACACAGAATCGAATTGCGGAGTTGATAGGGACTAATGCCGCGCTTTTCCATTCGCAATCCCTATTTCATTATCGTGGTCTGCCTTGGCCTGCTTGTGATTGGCGTCATGAGCGTTGCGCGAATGCCCGTGGACCTGTTTCCTCCGATTAACTTGCCCGAGGTGGTGGTGGCTACCTTCTATTCCGGAATGCCGCCGCAGGACATTGAGACCGACATTACCGATCCGCTCGAGCGGTTCTTCACGCTGGCAAGCGGCATCGACCATATGGAATCCCGGTCGTTGCTGGGGGTCAGTATTATTCGCGTCTATTTTCAGCCGGGAACAAACGCTGACGCCGACGTTACCGAGCTTTCCAATCTTGCGCTTGCGGACCTGAAGCGCCTGCCGCCGGGAACCTTGCCACCCGTTGTACTGAAGTTCGATGCCTCGAGCCTTCCTGTTGCATTGGTAACGGTGAAGGGGGAAGGGCTGAACGAGACCCAACTTCACGACTACGCGCAGTTTCAGATTCGCAATCAGATCGCGGTGGTTCCAGGCGCGGAGATCCCACCTCCCTTCGGTGGGAATTACCGCCAAATCATGGTCTACGTCGACCCATACCGGTTGCAATCACGGCAACTGAGTCCGATGGACGTGGTCGGTGCGGTGAACAATTCCAACCTGATTCTGCCCGCAGGCGACGTGAAGATCGGTCTGAACGATTACTACGTGTATTCGAACAGTCTGGTCGACACGATGAAGCAACTCGGGGAAGTGCCCGTGAAAACGGCTGGGGACGCCTGGGTTTCTGTGAATGACGTTGGGAAGGCCGAAGACGCTCACCAAATCCAATATAACGTCGTGCGCGTCGATAGCCAGAGGTCCTGCTACATACCCATCATGAAGCAGGGAGGGAATACCAACACGATCGACGTGGTAAACGGTATTCGCACGTTGGTTGGTCATCTTTACGACATCCCGAAGCAAATGGTCGCCAACGTCGTATTTGATCAGTCGGTATACGTCAAAGAAGCGATCCAGACGGTTTTGCACGAAGGTCTCTTGGGACTGATTCTGACCAGCCTGATGATTTTGATCTTCCTGGGAAGCTTTCGTGCGACATCCGCCGTCCTGCTGTCCATTCCGCTTTCGGCTTTGGCAACATTTGTCGTCTTGTTCATGATGGGCAGCACGATCAACACGATGATTCTCGGCGGATTGGCCCTCGCGTTTTCGCGCGTGATCGATAACTCGGTCATCTCGCTGGAGAACATCTATCGACATTTAGAGATGGGGTCGACACCGCTCGTGGCAGCCGAAGTTGGGGGGTCAGAGGTCAATCTGGCGGTTCTGGCAGCGACTCTCGTGGACGTGGTTGACTTCTTCCCCGTTGTTTTTCTGTACGGCGTAGCGAAGTTCCTGTTTTCAGCTCTGGCGCTTGCGTTTTGTCTCTCGCTGCTGGCGTCCTTCGTCGTGGCGATGACGGTGATCCCGCTGTTTTGCTCGCGCTTTCTGAAAGCCGTTCCCCACGCTGCCCAAGAACAAGGACAGGGAAATGGGTACGAAGTTGAGCCCACCGCAACGGCTACCGGCTCGTGGTGGACGAAGTTCAATGCTGGCTTCAATCGCCACTTCAACAAGGTGCTCGACTTCTACGAATACTGGGTGCGTCGCGCTCTAAAACGGCCGGCGCTCACGGTAGCGGTTTTAGGTGGAATATTCGTTCTCAGTCTTGCCATCTATCCTCTGCTCGGCCTGGCTTTTTTCCCGCAAACAGATGCTGGCCAGTTCACGATCAATCTGAAGGTGCCAACTGGAACGCGCATTGAGAACACCGAACAATACGTATCGCGCGTTGAAAAATTGATTCGGGATGAAGTCGGTTCAAAAGACCTGAAAATGGTTGTCTCGAACATCGGAGTTACGCCTGATTTTTCCTCGCTGTACACCACCAATGCCGGACCATATACGGCAACCATTCAGGTCGCATTGAACGAACCACACACGCTGAGCAGTTTCGAATATATGGACCGCGTGAAGAGCAAGATGACCCGTCAGTTCCCGGATATTCGAACGTTCTTCTCAAGCGGATCGATGGTTGATGCCATCCTGAACATGGGAATGCCGGCGCCGATCGACATCCAGGTCAGCAGTCCTGATCTACATCAGATCTATAGCGTCGCGCAGGATCTTGCGGGACGCGTTCGATCAGTTCCGGGGGTCGGTGAAATCTATATTCCACAGGATATGAACTATCCCGCCCTGCGGCTGGATGTGGATCGTATCCATGCTGCGGAACTCGGTCTCACTCAGAGGGATGTAGTCGACAACGTAATCACATCCCTGAATTCCAATTACATGATCGCACCGAATTACTGGGTGGATCGCAAAAGTGGCAACGACTACTACCTCACAGTGCAGTATTTCGAGCATGGTCCAGGCGCTATCCAGAACATGATCGATCTTGGGCAGATTCCGCTGCGCGCACAGCAAAAGAGCAACCCCAACAGCATGGGATGTGGTCCCACTCGACCCACCGCCCCCTCGATTCGTCCAGTTGGACTTGCCGACGCGCCAAAGCCAACCTGGACTTGTGGTCAGAATCTGCCCGTTTCCAAAGTGGATGATCCGAAGAGCGCACCGTCGGAACGCCCTACAACCGTGTTGCGCAACGTTGTCAAGGTCAACTACGTTCAGACTCCAACCGAAGTAGATCACTACCAGATCCAGCGAGTGATTGACCTATACGTGACCCCCGCCGGAGAAGACCTTGGCCGGGTTACGCACGAAATTCAGAACATTGTGAGCGAAGCTCACATTCCTGCCAACGTTCGGGTCAACCTTCGGGGCATGGTCGAGGGGATGAACGCGTCATTCAAGAGCTTCGGCCTTGGATTTCTTCTTTCCTTTGTCCTGCTATTTCTGATTTTGACCGCACAATTCAAATCGTTCGTCGACCCGCTGCTGATTATGCTCGCGATTCCGATGGGATTCGTTGGAGTGTTGATCATCTTGCCGCTCACGCACAGCACCCTCAATGTCATGTCATTGATGGGGGTTCTGATGCTGGTGGGAATCGCCGACTCGAACAGCATCCTGATTGTTGATTTTGCGCACAGCCTTGAACGCCAGGGTTTGTCCCCGGCCGATGCCGTCATCACCGCGTGCCGCGTGCGGCTGCGTCCGATCTTGATGACGTCGCTCGCGACCATCATCGGCATGATTCCGATGGCGCTGAAGCTTGGAACAGGAGCCGAACAGTACACGCCCATGGCGCGGGCGATCATCGGCGGTCTCACCTCCTCCGTCCTTCTGACCATTTTCATCGTTCCCGCCGCTTATTTGCTGGTATATGGCCGGCGCAAACAGGAGACGGCGGTATCGCAATCGCAAAAGGCGCACTCATGAAGAGAGCACACCAGATCATTCTTCCAGGCGTCGTTGTCCTCGCCTTGTCTGCCTGCGCGTTGGCTCAAACGACAGTCACAGCCAGAAACATTAACTCTTTGCCGTCGGCACCAATGCCGCAGACGGCGCCCAATCAGAGCGGAGCCATGCCGGGTCAGTCTCAGGCAACGCCAACTCCGCAGATTGCTCCGGCGGGAGCAACTCCGCTTACGTTGAAAGATGCCGAGACCCTGGCCATCAAGAACAACCCGCAGATCTCCGTCGCGCATTTACTCGCGCTGGCATCCCAGCAGGTTGCTCGGGAAGTGCGCTCGAACCTCTGGCCTACCGCCACGGGAGACATTACGGGGGTCGATGCACAATCCGGAACCCGAATCACTGCGGGGCTCCTGAACAACCCGATCATCTACGAACGCGCGGCTGCTGGCGTGATGGTCACGCAATTGATTACAGATTTCGGACGCACTACCAACCTTGTTGCCAGTGCGAACTACTCGGCGAAGGCGGAAAACGAAAGTGCCCTCGCCACACGGCAACAGATCCTATTGGCAGTGAACCGGGCCTTCTTCAACGCACTGCAGGCACAAGCCGTCTTGACGGTTGCCGAGGAGACGGTGAAGGCACGCCAGACGGTGGCCGACCAGGTTGCTGCTCTGTTCAAGAGCAAGTTGAAGTCCGAGCTGGATTTCAGCTTCGCCAGCGTGAACCTCGCTCAGGCCAAGCTCCTACTTCTTGATGCACAGAGCAACGAGGATGCGGCGCAAGCGACGTTGTCCATGGTGTTGGGGTTTCCGAACGTGCAGACCTTCACGTTGAGCGACGACACGAGCCCCGCCGCCGCGCCCCCCGGTAATGTGGATGATCTGATCTCTCAGGCATTTGCTGCGCGTCCGGAGGTCCGTTCTCTGCAGTTTCAGTATCAATCTGCAACGAAATTCCAGAAGGCTGAACGGGATTTGCTGTTTCCCTCGATCCGTGCGACCGGTGCCGTCGGGGTGACTCCGATCGGCAATGTTGCCGTTGCGCCCAGTCCCGAGGTCTTCAGCAATACCTACGGCGCGGTTGGTGGGAATATGGAAATCCCGATCTTTAACGGGTTCCAGTATTTTGCCCGCTCGAAGGAGGCGAGTCTGCGCGCGCAGGCGACGGATGAACGGCTGCGTAATTTAAAGAACACTATCTCCCGCGACGTGCGCACAAGTTGGCTCGGAGCGAATGCTGCTTATCAAAAGCTGGCAGTCACACAACAGTTGCTGGATCAGGCTAAGTTGGCTTTAGATCTCGCACAGTCCCGTTACAAACTTGGACTCGGTTCGATCGTCGAGCTTAGTCAGGCCCAACTTCAAGAGACGCAGGCAGAGATTGCCTTTGCCCAGGCCGGTTACGACTACCGCCTCAGCCTCGCTGTCTTGAGGTACGAAACGACGGGCATCTAGGGTACGAGATTCAGCAAAGCCAGTGTGCGTTGGGGTCGAGTTCTCTACTCCGAGGGCTCCTTAGCGAGCATGCCGGAGTGCCTTGCAGAACAGGTTTCGGTCGAGCGATCAAACAAAAAGCGCCCTCGTGAGCATTCCACTCACGAGGGCGAAAGTTTCTTCGCGATTCTCCGCGCTTACGGGAAGTAATAGCGGAAGGACGTCCAGAACATGTTGTCAACGGCTTTCGGCGTGATGCCACTCGCACCCGACCACGCTGCCCTGTCAAAGTAAGAGTACTGCAGGCCCCAACGCATTCCACCCTTTGGCCCCTGGTAGAAGCGGTGCCAGAACCCGATCGTACCTTCAGTGATCAGGCGCGTATCGCCGGCGCATGTGCCGCCACTAGAAGGCGTGAGTTGGTTCGACGGGGGCATCTCGGTACCGCAACCGGAGTTGTTGGCGGCACGGTTACCGTAGCCACCGATCTGGTTCAGCTTGAATGCGGTGGTGGTCGTTGCAGGAATCGCAGGCGAGCCAGGCGAGGTTGCGGTCGGTGGCGTTGCCGGAATCGCCGGTGTCTTCGTTACGGTGATGCTGGTGTACCCTATGTACCCTGCGCGCGCCGCATACTCTCCACCGTAGTACGCGTATATGTCGAGTTTCTTGGTGGCGTGGAGTTCGAGGCCAGCCAGTCCATGACCACCGCGGATGAGAGCTTCCGTACCATCCGGGCGGAAGGTCACATCCGCCAACTGCGCTGAGCCGTAGCGACCGATGCCGTCTCCGTAGACGCCCTTCGCGCGAACGTCCAGCTTCTTGGCAAAAAGCGGAACCAGGAAGCTGGCGCCCACTCCGCCACCCGTTCGAGTATCGTCAAATGCGCCCGCCGCGCTTGGGGTCGTGGAAGCGCTGGCCCCGCACGAAATCGTCGTGGGGGTAGCGGGTGGTGCCGTGTCTTTCGAATTCGTGCCGACCACACCGCAGGGGTAAACGCGATTCCGGAAGGTGCTCACCACACCGAAAACTTCATAGTGGCCCCATCCTGGATCGAGCGCCGCTTTGACAATAAAGTCAGGTGTCTTGTTAACGCTGTACCCGGTGGTGTCGGAGAAATTGAAAAGACCACCGCCGGTACCCGGCGCATCGAGGAACGTATTGCCGATGGTCGCGGTCGAAGCGGAACCGACCGTCGTCGTCGATACGGAAGAGAAACCCCTGCCGCCAATCGTTGCCTGTGGACCTTCGACCGACAACCCGAGGGCGAATTTCCCGCCAAAGTCCTTCACAATCCGGAACCCGTATTGACGAGCCCAGGTGAAGCCGACGTTATACTGTGGGTCGATAGTTTGAGGCAGAGCCTCCTGCCGGTTCAGAATGCCCTTCCTGTCCTCTGCCGCCAGAGTCCACATCTGACCACCGGTGATAATCCACCCGTTATCAAACGCAGCCTGTGCGAATAACTGGCGTTGGCGAAACACATAGCTATTACTCTGACGGTTGTTGGAGGTAACTCCTGTGCCCAGAAAGTCTCCCTCGTAATAGCCCGTGAGTTTTGCAGGGCCGACTTTGCTTTCGGCGAGCAACGAAAGGCGACTCTGCCGAGCTGTAAAGTTATTCTCGCTCATCTGGAAAAGGTCATTGCCGGGATACGGGATACTATTGAACGGCGTATTGATGTCTGAACTCGTCGCACGTTGGCGCCACACAGTTTCAGCAGCCACGAACCCGCCTGGCGTGATCGTGATGCCCTTGTAGTGTATGGCCGCGGGACTTTCAACGGCATCCTTAATACTCTTCTGCGTTTCCTGAATTGTCAGGGCGGTGGTGCCTGCGTTCTGTTTCAGGTCATTAACGTCGCTTCGCAGTTCAGTGACGGACTGCTCCTGCTTGCTCGCTTCTGCGCTGGCAGAATCGGCCTTCGCCTGCGCCTGCGACGCGGCCGCCTGGCTCGAATCCAGGCGTTGCTGTAACTGCTGCACAGCCTGGTCGCGAGTCTGAAGTTCCTGCCGAAGTGCCTCGATCTGTTTCTGTTGTGCTTCGAGTGCCTCGGACATTGTCTTCAACTGGCTGGCAACGCTGGGGGTCGTTGCCTTGGTTGATTTTCGCGCCTTCGTTGTGCTGCTGGGTGCGTTTTGGGCGGGAGCTACAATGGTGCTTCCCACGAACGCAAACAAAAGCACTAGGGCAAGGGTTCGTTTCATTATCATTTTCTCCTCAAACCGTCATTGCAATCCGGTAGTTCGACAAGGCAAACGCATCCGAAACGACTCGAGACGTAGTGACGCTAAGCGACCGAGGCTCGGGAAAACACGGATGCTAGTTGCGCTCTGTTACAAATGTGTAAAAGTTGGGTTAATATCGCATGAATTGCCGGAGACTCTTGCCACCGTGCTACTCTGAAGAGAGACAGTTATGACCACGAAACCGCGCGACACCGGAAGGAAAGGAGCTTTCCCTCGTTCGCGATGTTTGATCGCAGTCGCGGCGGTCGGTGTTCTATGCGCAACTCTCGCGAGTCGCACCGTCGACGTTACGTTCCATGGCCAAACGACCGTCACGTCGCAAGCGCAAAAAGCAAAAATTCAGCATCGGGACAAAGATGGAGCACGATAGGCTCCGCCCCTTGCAACCTCTGAGCCTTTCTACCTCGCAGTATCACCGCGCCCGGTTGAAAGCGAAAGCAATCCACTGCTCCCTGTCCGTGTGGATGATGTCCGCTATAACCGCCCGCCACCTCGTTCCTGACACCTCTCCAAATCTTCACTGACTGAAAACCGCTGCGGTATTGCATTTTGTTCGTGCCGATCTGTCCGTCATAAGCGATCGGTTGCGGCGACCGGGACCTCGGCATGAATCGTCAACATGCAATGTGGCAACCTTGGCATGAAATAAGAGGCAGGAATGAAGAAAGTATTCGATTGTTGGGTCGTATCGCTGGCTGCTCTCACTTCCGCGAGCGCCTCAAAGCCGCAGGCGTATCAGCAAACAACTGTTCTCAAAGTTCAAGAAGTGGACACACGGCCAACGTACGTCGGGAGTAATCCAAGCGACGCTCCGCTGTCGTCCCCAACTTACTCGTACAAAGTGTGGCTGGGGGTGGATTGCGTGACTTATGTTGCACGCTATGACTCATGGTCGGATCAGCCGGACCCGATGTTTTCACCGAACCGAGTGATCGCTGTGAGTGGCCGGAAACACGATCTTCGCGCCAGTGGGCCCGGCGGAAGAGAAACGAGAATGAGCATCGTCAGCCGGGTGGTTCAACCTGATTGCCCGCGCCATTGATCCACACGCTGAAAACAAGCTTGCCCATGGGGCGTTGTAATGGGCAAAGAACTCGCCCCGCATTTTCGCGTCTCTGAATGCGGGGCGAGAGCCTTTTGAAGGAAGAGCGCCGGTGCGAAGCTACCGGAGAGCACAACCGCAGCAAAGAGTGTTGCAAATTTCAGCAGTTGTCGTCGAAACGAGCCACGTGTTGAACCTTTGATCATGGCCACCCTGCCCTTCTGGTATCTGGTGAGCCCCGATCTTCTCAAGATCTTCGATAAACTCGGAGTGTCGAATCGCGTCGAGCTTTTATTTCTCACCTTGTCGCAGCCGTCTCCAGTCGCCCAATTTTCACAAGTTGCGGAAGATGCGAAAAAGGCGTGAGCGCCTTTTAACGCGAATCCTCGACGCGGCCTTTCGTAGGAATTTTCTCCTCTCACATAAGTTCACTCCTGCTCGTGGCTATCATGGTCATGCGTATGTCCATGTCGATGCGGATGAGAATGGACAACGCTGCCGTGCGAATGCCGGTGAGCGTGAGCTAAATTTGCGCGGAGCAATAGGTCGGCATTTGCAAGGATGTCATGTGGAGTTCCTGATGCAAGAATCGCGCCCCCGTCCATCACGACGACCCGATCGGCGATGTCTTCGACAATTTCAAGTTGATGGGTAGCTGTGACCACGGTTTTGGTTGAGCCTTTCCATTGCTGAATCAAATCCACGACAAGGCTTTGACTCTTGGGATCGAGCATCGCCGTAGGCTCATCAAGCAGAAGCACGTCAGGATCGAGTATCAACACCGAGGCGAGGGCAACTCGCTTTTTCTCTCCGCCCGAGAGGCGGTACGGCGTGCGGTCGCGAAGGTGCAATAAAGACATCGACGAAAGCGTCTCCTCCACCTGGCGAACCAGATCCGCTTTACTCCACTGCAACTGCAGTGGACCGTAGGCTACTTCATCGAATACGGTGGGATTGAAGAGCTGTACATCAGGATTCTGAAACACCAATGCAACGCGCTTGCGAAAATCGAGTGAGAAACTGTCATCACGGATCTGGCGTTCGGTTAATTCTCGGCCGAAAAAACGGACCGCTCCTTTGACGGGGAAGTAGAGCGCGTCAAGAATTCGGAGAAGCGTCGATTTGCCCGAGCCATTTGCTCCCAACAAAGCGATCCGCTCACCCTGCTGGATCTGAAGCGAGAAGTCTCGAAGGGCGGGAATCCCTTCGTAGTCAAAGCTGACGTTGTCCACCTCGAAGATGTCGGCCACCGATCGCTACCTTCCCATCCAGACGGCTACGAATCCCGTAGCAAGAAAAAGTAACAGCACCGCATAGTCGCGCGAAGCGAGCCGACACTCATGCAACAAATAAACGTCTCCGTGAAAACCTCGCGAGACCATCGAGAGGTAGACGTCCTGACTCAACTCCATACTCTTACTGAATAGCACGCCGGCGGTTTGTCCCACCATCCGCCGTCTATCAGGTCCGGAGAGCACGCCGACCGCTCTGCTTTCGCGTGACTCGAACATCTGCTTCGCGGTTTCCATCAACAAAAAGAGATATCGATGAGTCATAGTCAGCATGGTCACGACCTCAGCTGGTAAAGACAGGGAACGGAGAGCTTTCAATATCTGAATCCACGGCGTGCAGAGCACCAGGGTCGCGGTAAGGGTTGCGGCTGTCTCCACTCGCAAGATGAGGATCGCAGCGCTGTAGACTCCTGGTGCTGAAATGGAAATGCCAAGCGCTGGCGACGTCCACAACACTGCTCCCGGTGTGATAAATACCGCGGGCAGGGCGATCAGCCCAGTGAAAATCAACACGGCGATCCAGACCCGTTTTGCAAGCGACCACAAGTCAAGCGACGATAGTAGGGCAATGAACGATGCGACTAAAAAAAGAGCCGCGACACCCTGTAATTTTCTGCAGGCAACAGCGGCGATTACGAGCGCCAGTACGCCCACAAGGCGAACCCTTGGATCCAGACTCTGTAAAAAGCCGGATCGACGTGCGAATTTCTCGGACACCAGCGCCTCAGAGAGTCCTCGCGTGAAGCCAAGAATCGTCTTCCCAATGAAAGATGGGCGGCTCAAGAAGAGGCCTCGCGCCGCCGCCACTTCCGTCCAATGGACATCGCAATCAGGGATGTCATCACAAATAACCCTACAGCAAACATCCCCGACAACAGGTAACCCAGAAACGGGCTCTTGATGAAACCCGGCGCGTAACCAGGAAAAGGCGCTGTCCACAGTGACGCCAGCTTTTGTAGCCCCGGCGGAATCAAAGCCGGAGGTTCATGGTTTCCGGATGCCACCGAAATCTGTGCCCGAGCGTGACCGTTTGCGAGATCGCCAGCCGACCATTCTCCCCAGGCCGTGCCGGCCGCGAGGATTCCCAACGGTGTACACAGAAGCAGCAGACCGACGGCCCACCACAGCGGCCGGCCCCAGCCGGCTCGAGTCTGAACTGTGCCCGGTGCCAGGTCCGGGCTGGAATGATTTGGGACCGAAATCAGACGCGAATCCGACCGCAGCAGGTAAGAAACCATGCCGGCGGAAATCACGGCTTCTGCGAGCCCAGCAAAAGTCAGATGCCCTATCATCATGGCGGGAATCGCTACCCGCAATGGATACGGAGCATAGAGCGGTGCGCCCGAAGCGTCGTGGAAAAAAGCAGGCTGGATCCCGAATTCGATTGCTGTGAGAAGGGCGCACACATTGATGGAGACATAACCGGCGACTGCGGCCGCCGTGATCCTTCGTTTGGAGGATATTTCGGCGCCTGACGCAATGAGCCGGTAGACTCCATAAGCCACGAAAGACCCTACGATGGCCATGTTGAAGCAATTCGCACCCAGCGTAGTGATCCCGCCGTCTCCGAATAACAGGGCCTGAATCGCGAGTGCCAGCGAGACAGCCAAGGCTGAGGCCCACGGTCCCAGAACAATTGCGGCTACCGTAACTCCCAATGCGTGGCCGGTGGTGCCGCCGGGCAGCGGGATATTGAACATCATCACAACGAATGAGAATGCCGCGAATACTGAAATCAGAGGAATCGTGCGGGTCGCAAAAGCGCGTTTCGTCCGGCGCAAAGCGGAGTACCAGCCCGCCGCAGAAAAGGCATACAGCGTTGCGCAGGTGGAAGGACTCAAATAGCCGTCGGGTATGTGCATGGTGGGGTTGATCGGCGTTTCAGTTCGTTACCCGTTCCTCCCTGGGATTCGCCTGCGGACCATCGCGTCATGAATAGCACAAAGCGGACCGTCGAACCTCGGATCAACCAGTACCGGAACGGCGGGGACTGCCTTCCGGTGAATCCTGTCCTCTCAAGGGATTTGTACGGAATTCGCCTTATAAATAAAGATTTGGTCCTGTACCGGAAACTGCCGCGATTCAAGTGCACTCAAGCAAGCGGCGCACTTCCCCCGAGGAAATCTCACCGTGGAACTTCTGTTGCACAATGATTGTAAGTCTTTTGGCCTGTACTTCGTATCCAGCGGCATCGCTGCCTATGTGCAACACTGATCGACGATGCCACCCTATGACTCCGTTTTGCAGAGGCTCGGCCACCTTTGTAAAAGCTTCTCCGCCTGTGAGAGAAAACGCTTGGAGAACTGCGGTGGATGCGGTATTTTGGCCGGCATCAGAATTTAGGGGCCGCGGGGCGCAATGCATCTAAGAATGAACAGAATGGCCGGGGCTAGGGGACGAAGCGACCTTGGCGTTCGCCGGGCTGGGTCGACTGGTCAAGGTGACTACCGCTCTCTTCCTGGGTGTGGTCAACGATAGATGCTTTGAGGTTCCGTCGGCTCCCAGAGGATTCCAGCCGTGAAATCTCCTCTCCGCCTGCCTCTCTCAGTCTCCGTTTGCGGTTGTGTGCTTTTCTGCCTGACTCTTAGTCTTTCGTCTGCCCTTGAACCTCCGCGCTCGGGAACGGCGGATCAAGCGAATACAACCCCAGTTGCTGTCATCCCCGGGCCCCTTCGCTCTTTTCTGCGGATGGCGGGCATTAGCCAGAAGGTGGCGCCCGTCGATGTGATGCCGCTACTGGCGCGTAACGTCTATGCGCAAGGATATGAGGGCGGCACCAGGACGACCGAATTTCTTATTCTGCTGACCCGCTACGTTCAACAGGCCAGAGAACTATCCACGCTCGCGGGCCCCAATGGCGTAATTCGAGTCTCGAACTGCGAAGAAGCAAGGCCCTTGTTGCATACCCTTGGCTACCGCCCCCGCCAGGAATGCGGTCAACCCACAAGCACATTGGAAACGGCAGACCCTGAGAAGGCATTCCTGACCGTCGACTCTGGTTTTCCGCTTCCCGCACTTGAGCAAACGCTCCAAGGCGGAAAGCCCTTTGCCTACGACTTTCCCGCCACCCGGGTCCCGGTGTTGTTCGGCGAAGCTGAGTGGATGAACGCAGCCAGCAAGAATGACCAGCCATATAGTAAGGACCTGGTCGACACTCTCTTGCATGACCCCGCGATGGCTCGCCTGTATTGGGCGATGTCCAGGCTCGATCCCGATAGTCGGGAAGCCTTGCGAAACTCGGTTGGAATCAGAAAATTGGTTGGAGATGCGGCCGTACTCGATTTTTATGGAGCCTACTTAAGGATCCGTGGCGGGCGCGTGATTGTGCCCGGAGGAGAACAGGCGGAAGCCGCGTGGAAGAATCTTACGGGAGCCAGTCCTGACTCTCCGGGTCCCTTTGTGACCGAGTTGTTGTCACGAGACAAAGGCTGGCTGGCCGCGTATTTCGATGTTCTCTCCCGTGTCAACCGGAGTCAGCAAGCCTATTTCACAGAACCCAACCGGCTGCACCACTTCTACGAGGCTTTGCGTGCGCCGGATCGTTCCGCCCCAGCCACACGCGGAGCTTTTCGGCCCGCGCCTGGTCTTCTCTTATTAGTGACTCGCCTCCAGGTTGACGCCAATGGCGATCCACACATTCCCGGAAATCTGGAGGTGTGGAAAGAGATCCTTCGTCAAAAAAGCGACTCGAGCATCGTCCGCGAGTGG
>Ga0210401_10000519_pt1 | contig 46753 bp, 44 predicted proteins | sample IncBWH32MmetaG_FD_150866 | JGI IMG/M metagenome (GOLD analysis project Ga0210401, IMG submission 150866) | Forest soil microbial communities from Barre Woods Harvard Forest LTER site, Petersham, Massachusetts, United States - Inc-BW-H-32-M | ecosystem: Environmental > Terrestrial > Soil >...
CGGCTTCCTCAACGATTTTGCTGTGCCATAGCCCGGCCCGGTTCCATTTGCGGCGGCTGCTGGAGCCGTCCCTGCCGCGCGTGGTGGTTCTTGCGCCCGCGGAAATTCCGCCGGGCGTGACCGTGCAATCCCTCGGGGTGATCCGATGAGTCCCCATGAAACGCAAACGCTTGCGCCACGCGGCTTCAAAGATGCCGAGGAGCGGGAGCGGCTTCTGCTCGAGCACCTGCCGCAGGTGAAATATATCGCCCGCCGGATTCATGACCGGCTGCCGGCGCAGGTGCCGCTGGACGACTTGATCCACGCCGGAGTCGTCGGGTTGATCGACGCGGTTGAAAAATTCGATCCGCGCAAGAATGTGCAGCTCAGGTCCTACGCAAAATTTCGCATTCGCGGGGCCATCCTGGACAGCCTCAGGGAAATGGACTGGAGCCCGCGCCACTTGCGGCGCCAGGCCCGCCGGATTGAGGAGGCCCACCGCGATTTGAAACTCCGCCTCGGGCGCGTGGCCACCGAACCTGAGCTGGCCAAGGAAGTTGGGATGAGCCTCGAGGATTTTCAGCATTTGTTAGGGGAATTGCGCGGGCTCGACTTGGGCAGCCTGCAGGCGGAGTCCATGGACCCGCAGGCTGAGGAAGAAGTGGTGAGCTACCGTCCCGGGGGCACCGATAAAGACCCGTTTTTTTTATGCCTGAATGGAGAAATCAGATCGCACATTGCCACCGCGCTGGAAGACCTGGACGAAAAAGAGAAGCAAGTCGTGACTCTGTACTACCTCGAGGAATTGACCATGAAGGAGGTGGGCGCGGTTCTGGGCGTGGGCGAATCGCGAGTCTCGCAAATCCATTCGGCGGCGATTGTCCGGCTGCGCGCCCGGCTCGCGGACCTCCTGCGGTCCCGCACGCAATCGCCGCAAGCACTTGCCGCAAGCGAATCCGTGCACGGAGGGCCGGCATGGAAAAGATCCTGAACCAGGAGGAAATCGACGCGTTATTTCGGGCCACTCAAAAAGGCCAGATCCCCTCGCCGGCAGCCCGGGCGACGCGAAAAAACGTTTCCAAGTTTAATCTCCGCGAGATCAGCCAGATCAACAAGGAGCAGGTGCGCGCGCTGTCCGCGTTGCACGAAAGTTTCGCGCGCAACATCACCAGTTCGCTGGGCGCCTATTTGCGCGTGGGATTTGACTTCAATCTGGTCTCGGTCGAGCAATTGACATTTTCCGAAATCATATCCCGCCTGCCGGAATTGACTTACGTGTGCTCCATGCGCATGCAGCCCATTGAAGCCGTGGGCTTGCTACAAATGGACCTGGCGGTGGCCTTTCCCATCATGGATCTGGTTCTGGGAGGCCCGGGGAGCGGCACGGTGGAATTGCGCGACTTGACGGAGATCGAAGAACAAATCCTGGAATCCGTCATGCGCATTCTGACCCGGGAATTGCAGACCGCCTGGGCGCCCGTTCTTCCGTTGGAAATCGAATTTGAACAAAGGCAGCAGAGCGGGCACACCCAAGTGCTCATGGGGCCGACCGAACGCTGCCTGGCGCTGAGCTTTGAAATCAAGATGACGGATGCGCACGGGGTGATGAACGTAACGCTGCCGGCGGTGGCCTCCAACGCCGTGCTGCGAAAACTTACGGCGCAAACGTCATATTCCAAAAGGGGGAATTCCGCGGCGCGTGTTTCCCAGATTCAGCGGCATCTGCTCGACGGGAGTTTTGATGTGGACCTCCGCCTTCCCCCGATTCCCGTGAGCGTTCGCGATTTGACGGGTCTGCAAGCGGGTCAGGTGCTGCGGCTGCACCAACCGGTGGAGCAGCCGGCGATCTTGTATGTCGCGGGGAAGGAAATGTTCTCGGTGTATCCGGTGGCCTGCGGGCTCTTGCGCGGCGCGCAAATCCTGCAAAGAAATTCGATCATCCCACCAACCCACAAGGCGGAAACGTGAGCGTCGAATCCCCCGTATCGGTCGATCCGCAGTCGGCGCAACTGCAGCGCATTTGGGTCGAATGCCTTGGCCAGGTGATCGGCCAGGTAGCGGGTTTCCCCGTCACAGTGGAAGCCTCCGGCGACGAGGAACCCGCACCCCAGGGGACCGAACCGGCTAAGCCGCCGGCGTGCATGGTAATCACCGTCTCCAAAGCGCTCCAGGGGGACATGGCGATTTTGACACCTGAGGCGGGAGCTCTTGCGCTGGCCCAAGTGCTGGTCTCCGATCAGCTGAACGCCGCAGTCCCCTTTGATAAAGAACGCCGCGACGCCTATGAAGAACTTCTCCGGCAAGTGCTCGGACAAGTCGCCACCAGCTTGAAGCAAGCAGCGGGAGCAGAAGTCGAGGTCAAACCCTGCGGAAACGAAGCGCCATCGTGGGCCGAAGCCAGCCGTCTGGCGATCCGAATTACGGGCGGAAAATTGCGGCCCATCCAAATGACTCTTCTGGTCAGTGCGGAGCTGGTGAAGAGTCTTGGCGCGCGCGCGGAAGTCAAAGCGCCGCACCCGCCAGCGCAGGAAGCGCCCCGCGCGATCCCCGCCGCGCCCACGGCCGAGCCGGCAATCCCGCCAAAGCCCGAGGCGCCCGCCGGGCGCAGCTCGAATTTGGAATTGCTTCTGGACGTCAAGCTGGACGCGACAATTCGCTTCGGCCAGAAACCTATGCTGCTGCGTGAAATCTTGGAACTGCTTCCGGGAACCGCTGTCGCGCTCGATCGCCAGGTGCAGGAACCGGTCGAGTTGCTGGTGGGCGGCCGGGTCGTCGCTCATGGAGATGTTGTAATTGTCGATGGAAATTACGGCATTCGCATCACGGAAATTCTGAGCCCGCAGCAGAGAATTGAATCCCTGGGGAAACAAAAATGAGCCCACGACCCACGAGCCCGGTGACATCGTTTCTGATTCGGGGACGAAACTGGCTGTCCGGCGGCGGCATTCCCATCGATAAGGCCTTTCGCACCTGTGAGAATTCCGCCTGCCGCGCGCGCCGCCTCTTCTGGCCCAACTGGCTGAGAAAAGATGTGGGAATTTGCCTGCAAGGCCAGTGGTATTGCAGTCCGAAATGTTTTGAACAAGCGGCGCAGTCCGCCTTTACCCGCCTGCTTCCGGCAGCGGCTGAGGGGCCCAAGAAGAATCATCGCATTCCGATCGGCTTGCTTCTACTTTCCCGGGGAACGATCAATGACGATCAGTTAAAACTGGCGCTGCTTATGCAGCGGCAGAAAGGCAGCGGGAAGATCGGAAAGTTTCTCCAGGAGATCCGCGCGGCGAGCGAGCAGGACATCACCGAGGGATTGGCGGCGCAGTGGGGGTGTCCCGTATACCCTCTGGGAAAAGCGCGTGAGTTTTTGCAATGCGCCTCGCTGCTGCCCCTGACGTTGCTGGAGACGGGACACATGCTACCCGTGCATTTCTTGCCCCTTCAGCAGACTCTATTCATGGCTTTCGTGGAGGGCGTGGACCGAACGGCGCTCTACGCAGTCGAGCAAATGCTGCACCTGCGGACCGTGCCGTGCATCGTTTCAGAGTCCGACCTTTCGGGCGCTTTGGAGGCGGTCCGCCCACTCGCCAGCGCTCCAGCGGCAGTTTTCGAGAAACCCAACGAACCCTTGGAAATGGCTCGAACAACGAGCAGTTATGCGCTGCAAGTGGGCGCGCAGGAGGTGTGGGTGGCTCGCTCGGGGCAATTCATTTGGATTCGCTTGCAGACTGAACAGGAATTCAAGGACATTTTGTTTCAATCGCTTAGCGAAGTTCATTAGAAAGTTCAAGAATGGGACACCAGCCTTCCGGACGTGCTTGACCATTCCATCTATCCCTAATGAATTCGCCCTGCCTGCCGATGAAAAGACTTGCAGGCCAATCGATAGGAGGCGGATGCAAGTTTACGAGCACACTCTGACATCCGCGCACATTGTCGTGGACACAACGTCCCCCGAGCGACAAAAGCTTCGAAAAGCGCGTTTGATGTCCATTCTTACCGAGGGGCTTCCTACGCTCCCAAGCTATGTTCTCGAGCTGAACACCCTGCTGAGTTCGGCGTCTGTGGATCTGAAGCGCGTCGGAAAAGTGATCCGCAATGATCCCAGCCTGTCCGCGCAGGTTCTTCGATTATGCAATTCGGCGTTATTCAGCCTGAGGCGGCGGGTGTTGAGTATTGAAGAAGCAGCCATACTGATGGGTTCGGAGCGGTTGCGGACGCTCGTTCTGACCTGTTCCATTATGGAGTTCACAGGCCGGCAATTGCCGCGTGGCGAGGTCCAGGCCTTCTGGGCGCACAGCTTTTTGAGCGGCATGCTCAGCGAACGCATCGCGCGCTGGATGGAATATACCGAACGGGAGCAGGCCTACCTGGGAGGTTTGCTCCACGACATCGGAGCATTGCCGCTGCTGGTGGTGGCCAGGGAAGAGGGCAGCTTGAAAGGAGAGCTGAAGAGCGGGCCCTGGGGCGGATCTCTGGATTCGGAAAAAATTTATTTTGGCATGAATCATTGCGAGGTAGGACGCTGGATCGGCCAGGCATGGAATTTTTATCCGTCCTTCATCGATGTATTCGAGAACCATCACCATCCGCAACGCAGTGTCCGTGATCCATACCTGGTCGGAATCATCGCAGCGGCCGACCACTTTTGCGAATGTCACAGTCTCGAGCCAGTCCCTGAAGGGCAGCCGGTGGAACCGGCGGAAACGGAGTCATCCTTCGAGGACGAATTTCTCGCTCGTTGTCTCCCGCGTCTGGATCCCAAGGAACGTTCCGAACTCACCGAGATGCTGGAGACCGAATACCTGCACCTGCTCCCGGCAATTGAATTTAATAATCTGGCGGAGCAACCGCTGGCCGGAAGGAAATCCTGAATCGCAAGACCGGAGAATATAATGAAAAGACCTCGCGTTCTGATTGTGGACGATTCGTCGGTAATGCGCAAAATTGTGGAAAGGTCGCTGCGCCAGGCCGGATTGGAAATCGGCGACGTGGTTGAGGCCGGCAACGGAATCGAAGCCCTCGCGGCGGTGCGTGAAGGCGCCTTTGACCTGATTTTGTCCGATATCAACATGCCTGCAATGGACGGTCTCGAATTTCTTCGCCAAATGAGCAAGATTGAAGGGGCCAAGGGCACGCCGGTGGTCATGGTCACCACCGAAGGCAGTGAATCACGCGTGGTGGAGGCGTTGTCCATTGGCGCCAAGGGTTATATCCGAAAGCCGTTCACTCCCGACCAAATCAAGGAACGAGTGTCGCCGCTCCTGGAGGTGCTGCGATGAATCCAGCGTTGGACTACAAAGTGCAAAGTTCGGTGCGACCCGATTCCAATTGGACGACGATACTGGAGATAGGAGCGAAAGAAGTATTTCAGATCATGCTGCACACGGAATTGACCAAACTGCCCAATGTCGAGGAGCTGAACGCATCCGGCGACGTCACGGCGATGGTGGGGATGGCCGGGGCGCTTTGCGGAGTCATGTCGATTCGCTGCACTTCGCATACGGCGGAGAAAATTACGGGCCGGATGCTGGGTTCGGTCGGGGCCGTCGACCCTAAAGATGTGCCCGATGCAATTTCGGAAATTTGCAACATGGTCGCCGGCAATTTCAAAGCCAAGATTACCCAACTGGCCGAGCACTGCATGCTTTCGGTCCCTGCCGTGATTCGGGGGGATGATTACGAAATGGTTACGGTGCCGGCGGGCGATCAAGTTATCGTGGGGATGGCCTATGAGGGCGCACCCATCTGGTTTTGTCTTGCCGTTCATACTTGAATCGACCGCCTCACGAAGCGCCTGTCTATCCTTTCGATCTCCCATACGGCAAGACTTGCCCGCTGAGTTCGGGTTGCTGGGCAGAATTCGCCGTCTGCCGCGGGCCCTTGCCCAATTCCACTTCTGATCCCAAATAACCTGCGCGCTTTCACTGGCTTGCCTGGGGCTGAAATCCGTTGCGACTGGGCGTTCGATTGCTTTCATCCGCCGCGGGGGAAACATATGGACAGCGGTTTTTATGTAGCCTACGCGGGCTTTGCGGCCAGAATGCAGGCGCTCGACGTCGTGGCAGGCAATCTGGCCAATGCTTCAACCTCGGGCTACAAATCACAATCGCCATTCTACCGGGCGCTCTCGGCGGCACAGGGAGGGGAAGTTCTGAGCCCGCTCAATCAAGCGGTGAATAAATTTGGGATTCTCGGCGGAAGCCGTGTGGATGTTCGCTCAGGGTCGCTGCAGCCGACGGGCGACACTACGGATCTGGCCATCGAGGGCGATGGCTACTTCACGCTGCAAACCAATGCGGGGGTTCGCTACACGCGCAACGGAAGCTTCCACCTGAATGCGGCGCGCCAATTGACGACGCTGGACGGAGATCTGGTCGATGCGGAGCAGGGAAAAAAACTGGTGCCTATCACCGTGCCCACGGGCGCGATTTCAGTGAGTCCGGACGGCACGATTTCTGTCAATGGCGGGCTGGTGGCGAAGCTACACATCGCACAATTCGCGCCCGGGACGGAAATCGAGCCGGAAGGGAATTCGAAATACATCGCGCCGGCCGGAAGCGAACAACCTGCGGTGGGCGAGAATGTCCGCCAAGGAATGCTGGAGTCTTCCAACATAAATCCGGTCGCGGGCGCGGTCGACCTGATTGTCCTGCAGCGCCAGGCGGACATGATGGGACGTGCGCTTTCCATTCTGAATGCGGATTTCAATCGGCCGGCCACGCAAGACGTTCCGCGCGTTTAACGGTGGGGAGGATTAGAAAAATGATTCGAGCCTTATATACGGCCGCCAGCGGCATGCTGGCCCAGCAAATGAACCTCGACAATATTGCGAACAACCTGGCCAACGCTTCGACCACCGGATTTCATAACCGGCGGCTGCAGTTCCAGGACCTCATTTATCAAAATACCGTCGCGCCGGGGGCGGCCGCCACGCAGCAAACGACTCTTCCCTCCGGATTGCAAGTGGGGCTCGGCGTACGTCCGGCGTCTTCGGAAATCATCCAGATCGAGGGAAATTTCGATGCCACGGGAAATCCTCTGGATCTCGCAATTCAAGGGAATGGATTTTTTCAAGTGACGTTGCCGACCGGAGATTTAGCTTACACGCGGTCGGGGGCATTTCACCTGGACCAGAACGGAAATGTAGTCGATGAGCAAGGCGACTCCCTCACGCCCAACATTACGATTCCATCCAACGCGCTGTCGATTACCGTGGGAACGGATGGCACGGTCAGCGTCACGCTTCCTGCACAAACGCAGGCGCAGCAAGTCGGCGCCATTCAACTCGCCACTTTCGCAAATCCCGGCGGCCTGAACAGCATCGGGCAGAATTTATTTCAGTCCACGACAGCTTCCGGCGACGCCATTCTTGGAACGCCCGGAGGGTCGGACGGAGTCGGAAGCATCCAGCAGGGCAATCTCGAGGAATCGAACGTCAGCGTGGTGACGGAGTTCGTGAACATGATCATCGCGCAGCGTTCCTATGAGGCGAACTCGCGTGTGATACGCGCGGCGGACGAAATGTTTCAGACCGTGAATGGCTTGACGCAATAAGAGGGGGCCACGAATGACACCGATAAGCAGGAGCGCATTGTTGGGATTCGCAATACTGGCAGGCGGCTGCTTCGGGGCGGTCACGAACGCCATGCGTCTCCCGCGCGTCGAGCTGTTGCGCGAGGTGCGCGTCACCGGCGCGAATGTCCTGCTTTCGGATCTACTTCCGGAGGGCGCGGGAATTTCTTTACGAGAGCGAGCCGGGATGATTTCTCTTGGCGCGGCTCCGCAGCCCGGCAACACGCGAGTCCTGGCGCGCAGCGGAGTCTTGGAAAACATTGGCGCCAGCCGGAACGTCGCCGAGGAAATCGCCGTGCCGGAGCGAATCGTGGTTGCCCGCGAGGCGCGCGCCATTACCTTGCAGGAAGTGTTCGCAGCGATCCGCAACGCAATGGAGCATAGCGGAATTCCCACGGCGGCGAATATGCATCCCGAAGACGTCCTTCTTCAAACAGAGATTCTGGTGGGGCCGGGGGATGCCGGGCTGGAGGTACTTCGCGCAGACTTCGATGCGGGGCTGAGGCGCGGGCGGTTCTTGTTATGGGCGTCGCGTGATCCGAACGTGCTGCCATTTTTTGTGGCCGTGCGTCTTGCGGGAAATTCGCCTCTGCCATTCTCGCGAGCCGGGACAGAACTGGGTCGAGCTGTGAGCGAGCACGCCTTGCATTCCGTTCCGGCGAAGAATGCGAAAGCGGAAGTCCTGGTATCTCCCGGCGAGCAGGCGACGCTGGTTCTGCGATCCGATGCAGTGCGCATGATCGCCGAGGTTGTTCCGCTGGAGCGAGGGACGATGGGGCAGCGCGTTCACGTGCGCGTGATGGACACGGGGAAAATATTCAGCGCGCAAGTGGACGGGCGCTCGCACCTCGAATTGAATTTTTAGAATGAGGCCATGGCATGAGATGCAAACGAAAATCCCCGCGAACGACGCCTCCGCGAATGCTGCTGGCAATTTTATTCTCGCTCTTCGCGCCGCATGCGTCGCACGCGCAATTCCAGTTCCTTAAGAAACGTTCAAAACCGACGCAAGTCCAAAGCTCATTGGATGATTACTTGAAACGCGTCCATGCCCTGGACGCCGCGCCGCAGCGCACCACAGGCAGCCTTTGGTTTCCCTCCGCGCCGATGACTGAGACGGCCAGCGATTACAAGGCTCGGCACATGGGAGATTTGCTGATCATCCGAGTGGTCGATAATTTCTCCGCGACGGCCAACGGCACAGGTTCCCAGCAGCGCTCCTTCAGCGCCTCTTCCGGGATCAGCAGTTTTTTCGGGAATCTTCGCGCGACGAACAGTCTGCAAAACTTATTTTCACCCACGTCAGCGGAGACTCTGAGCGGCAAAGGCGCCTCCACCCTGGCTTCGACTCTGTCGCTGAACTTTGCCGGGCGTGTGGTGGAAGCGCTTCCCAACGGCGTGCTGGTTGTGGAGGCCGTGCGTGATCTGACCGTGGGGAACGACCACCAGACGATCGTGTTGCACGGCCTGGTGCGGCCCGGAGACATCGCTTCGGATGGTTCGGTGCTCTCTTCCGCCGTGTCCAATCTGGAGGCGGAGATTCGAGGCAAGGGCCTCGTCGCGGACTCGATCCGGCAGCCCAATGTCGTCATTCGAACCTTGCTGAAAATTCTGAATTTTTAAGGGAATCTATGCCCATACAGCGAAAATTTGTTTTTGCGGCGTTACTGGCATTGGGGCTGGGCGGTTCCACGGTGCAATCCGACGAAGTAAAGGTTCATACGGCGCACTTGAAGGACATCACCAACGTTGAGGGCGTGCGTGACAACATGCTGATGGGCTACGGACTTGTCGCCGGACTCAATGGAACGGGCGACCGCCAGCAAACGATTTTTTCCATACAAACGCTGGCCAGCATATTGCAAAAAATGGGCGTAACCGTGGGGGCGCCACAAACGATGCTGGTCCATAACATCGCCGCGGTTTTCGTCACGGCTACTCTCCCGCCGTTTGCGCAACCCGGCATGCGCATCGATGCCACCGTTTCCTCGATCGGAGATGCCAAGAGCCTGGAAGGCGGGACGCTGGTGCTTACATCGCTCTACGGTCCGGACGGGCAAGTGTACGGCGTGGCGCAGGGAGGTCTGGTGCTGGGAGGCTACAGCGCGGGAGGGCGGGCCAACTCCAAAGTGGTGAATCATCCGACGGTCGGGAGGATCGCGGGAGGCGCCCTGATCGAGCGCGACACGTCCGTGAACTTGCGGGACGTCACCAACGTATCGCTGTTGCTGCACAATCCGGATTACGCGACCGCGCGGGGCATCGCCTCTGCGGTTAATAAGGAACTGGGTAACAATTCCGCGCGGGCAGTCGATAGCCGGCGCGTGGAAATCTCGGGAATCGAGAAGGGGCCAGATTCCGTGCCGCTGTTGTTGGCTCGCATTGAGGAACTCCAGGTTCAATTCACGACACCGGCAAAAGTGGTCGTCAACGAACGAACCGGCACGGTGGTGATGGGGGCGGACGTCACGCTGGGACCGTGTTCGATCCTGCACGGAAACCTGGCCATCGAGGTGGTCACTCGACTGCTCGTTTCTCAGCCACAGGCTCTGGCGCAGGGTCAGACAGCGGTCGTGCCGGACACGACCGTAAAGGCCCAGGAAGGGCCGGCGCAGGCTATTCATTTGGAGGAGGGAGCTACCGTGGATGAATTGATTCGCGGCCTGCAGTCCATTGGAGCGACAGCCAGAGACATCGTGGCGATTCTGCAGGCGATCAAGGCCGCCGGCGCATTGCAGGCCGATCTGGAGATTTTGTGATACCGCTAGCTGGTTCAGTCGCGGCTGTGCAGGCCCCCCTAAAGGTGGCCATGCCGGTGGCGAAGGCGGCCCCTTCGACCAAAGCCACTTCGCGGGAGCTTTTGAAACTGCGCAAGGCGGCGGGAGAGTTTGAATCAATCCTGCTTGAGTCGCTGTGGAAATCGATGAAGGAAACCTTCTTCGACCCCGAAGATGGCGATTCCGACCCAACATTAAAATGCTTTGATGATTGGGGGATACAAGCCATGGCCATAGCCGTGGGGGATTCCGGGGGTCTTGGGATTAAAATTCTGATATTAAAGCACTTAGAGCCGACGCTGCCTGGAGGCGGCCAGGCCACGGCTTCGGGAAGATGAGTTAAGTGCCTTGAAATTAGGGGCCTATAAGTGGCCTATCTCGTCTGGCAGGAGGCTTGCTGATAAAGTCGCGAGTTAAAATGCCGATGTTAGAGGCATAGGCTGAAGGTGCAGGGGAAAGTTAAAGTCCTCTTATTCGCGGCCGATAGGATTCCCGAGCAGGAATGCAGGGAGCCTCGGCAGGAGGAAAGAAGAGATGAGAATTGATCCACAAAATCCAGCAAGCGGAAGTTCCGGGACTGGCCGGGTCAATGAATCCCAGCCCGAACAAATCAGGAGCACACCGAAGTCCGCTGGGAACGAGCCAAACGACACGGTGCAGCTTTCTTCCGGCCAGGCTACCGTGCGGCAACTCGCCTTGCAGCTGGACCAGATTCCGGATATCCGCCAGGGAGAAGTCAATTCGCTCAGGTCCGCGATTGCGGCGGGAAAGTACCTCCCAGGCAGCGGACAAGTGGCGGAGGCCCTTGCCTCTCAATCGTTCGGAATCAGCGAGCTGGCGTAACGATCGCGGAGTAAGTGTCCATGGCGGAGATTCTACCTCCTCGCATCGAATCGATTTCCGACCCGCATTCCGGGCCTCCGGACAATCCAGCCCAGAAGCCGCGCGCAAAAGCGGCTGCCGTAGGGAAGCCCGCCCCGCCTCACTCCCCGGAAATCAGCGCCCCGGACGAGGAAGACAAACACCAACTGGACGAAATGGCGTAGCCCGTGAACCCTGAACTGGAAACCTACCTGGCGTTGCTGGAACGACTGCTTTCTCTGTTGCGCCTGCTGGCGCAGGAGTTCGTGGATTGCCGCAAGGAATTTGTGGCGCTCGATCTGGAGGGAATGTACCGGCGAATTGCGGAGCAAGAAGAATTGTGCCGGCAGATTCAACGGCTCCAACCCGCGATCCTTGCGCTGCAGCAAACGTGCGCTCTGCGAATTGGAGTGGAAAATCATGGTCCGGCGAGCAACCCGGAAAATGCCGGGTGGACATCACGGCTGACCAGCGTGATGCAAGAAATCGGGAAGGCGCAGGCGGAGGTCGGGCGGCTGAATCAGATTCATGCGGCCTATTTGCGCCGCTCTCGAAGGACGATCAACATTCTCATGAATTTTGTGGGAAGTTATGCGATCACGTATGCGCGTCCGGCCGAAAATATTTTGCCTGCGCCGGCGACAGTGGAGAAGGGCTGAGATCATGGGTAGCCTTTCCGGAGCTCTGGGAATTGCGCTCGGCGGGATGGAGGTCAGCCGGGGTGCGGTCGAAGTCACGAGCAACAACATCGCCAACGTCAACACGGCTGGATATTCACGCGAGCAGGTCAATCTGCTGGAAAATGCGCCCGTGGAGGTCGGAAACTTATTGTTTGGAACGGGCGTGAGCCTGGGACAGACGACCAGCGTGCGTGACGGCCTGCTGGAGCAGAGGCTCGATCAGGAAAACCAGTCGGCAAGCCAGCTGAATTCCTTTCTCGGACCCATGAACCAAGTGCAGTCTCTTTTTAATGAGACAGCAGGATCGGGACTGCAAAGTCTGCTGACAGCTTTCTTCAACAGTTTGACGCAGCTGGCGACCCAGCCGAGTAACGTGTCGTATCGGCAAGGCGTATTGACCGCGGGGCAAAACCTCGCCTCCGCCATTCGGCAAGATTCCTCGAATCTGCAATCTCTTCAAGGGAACACCGATTTATCGGTGGTTCAATCCGTAAGTCAGGTGAACCAACTCTCGCAGCAAATTGCCTCTCTCAATGTGCAGATCAGCGGCCTCGAGAGCGTGGGACAGGACGCCGGCGCGTTTCTGGATCAGAGGACGCAACTCGTGCGCCAACTTTCCGGGCTGATCGACATTTCGGAAACGAGCGCGGGGAACGGCAGCTTGACGATCGCCACCACGGGCGGGACTCCTCTGGTCGATTCCGGGCAAAGTTTTGCCTTGTCGACGAAGGTCAATCCAAACAACACATATCACGATGTCTTTTCTAACGCCGTGGACATCGCCTCGAGCATTACGGGCGGGAGCTTAGGCGGCCTGCTTCAAGCGCGCGACCAGGCCATTCCCGGCGTCCTCAACCAGCTCGACACTTTGGCCTACAATCTGGAAACCTCTTTCAACACACAGAGCCGCGCCGGATTTGACGCCAACGGAAACGCCGGGGTGAATTTTTTCACCCAACCGGCCAGCGTAAGCGGCGCTGCTTCTTCCATTGCCGTGGCCATTAGCGATCCCAACCTGGTGGCCGCAAGTTCCGACGGCAGCGTCGGAAGCAATGGGAACGCGGAGGCGCTCGCGAATTTGCAGACACAGAAAATCGTCAGTGGGCAAACCCCCTACGATTATTACTCGAATCTGGTATTCCAGATTGGCAATCAGGTTTCCCAGGCGCAATCCGAACAGACGGCCGTGGGACTGGTGCAGAAACAACTGGCGGACCAGCGCGGCGCGATCTCAGCCGTTTCGCTCGATGAGGAAGCCGTGAACCTGATTCGCTACCAGAGTGCCTACGAAGCCTCGGCGAACGTCGTGAATGTGGTCAATCATCTCTTGACGACCACGATCAATATGACCACGGGGTGAGGCCAAAATGAGCGTACGTATCAATCCCGACCCGGCTCCCGATTTGCTGGCGGCGATCGCTTCGAACCGGCTGGCGCAAAATACGGCGTTGCAGCAAATCTCCACGGGCCAGGTGGTCAACCAACTTTCCGACAATCCCGCGGCGGCGTCCCAGGACGTCCTGATTCACGTGCAGAATAATCAGGACGATCAATTCCTGAAGAACATCAGCGCTCTGCAGTCGCAGGGGCAGACGATCGACTCCACGCTGAGCTCGGTGGTGCAAGCCGTGACGCAGGCTATTTCACTGGGGGTCGAAGGCGCCAACGGAACTCTTTCGGATTCGAACCGGCAGGCCGTCGCGCTGCAACTCACGGGAATTCGGGATCAGGTGTTGGGGCTTGCGAACCAGACCTATCAGGGAAATTATGTCTTTTCCGGGACGGCAACGTCCACGCAACCGTTCGTGCTGGACGCCACGCAACCGGACGGTGTGAAGTACAACGGGAACACCGATGTGAACTCGATCGAAATTACGTCGGGGCAGACCATCCCGATCAATCTGCCGGGAAGCCAGATCTTCACGAATCCCTCGGGAGACTTACTGGGCGCGCTCAACGGACTGATCACTGCTCTTCAGAATAATTCCGGGCTCCCCGCGGCCAATACGAACCTGGATAAAGCTTTCACTCAACTGACCACGCAACGCGTCTTCTATGGGAACACACTGCAACAATTGCAATCCTCACAGACCTACCTCAATAGCGATAAACTCCAGCTTGCGACACAAGCCAACTCACTTGTCGGGGCAGACCTGGCGACGTCAATCACAAATCTGGAACAGGCGAACACCGCGACCAACGCGATTCTCAGCGCGACGAACCAGATTCTGACCACTTTGAATTTGTTGAATTATCTGAAGTAATTGATACCCCCGCCGCGACCGGCAAACGGGAATGCTCATTCCAAGGCTGAGGGCAGACTGCGGCTATCCGGGTTTGACGGCGTTGTGCGGGATTCTGCGTTTCGGGATTCGCGGTCAAGTGGTTTGGCTGTAGGCGTTGACCCATCCCTGCAAACCGACCAGGTGACGTTTCGCGCTTTCCAACTGAATCTTGCGAGCCAGCATAATGCAGCGGACTTTTTCAAGCGCAATTTGAAGCGCGCGAAGGTTCTTGACGTACTCCGCAACTTCGTTTCGCAGTCCGGCGTCGAGTGTCTCGCTGTGGGCAGCGTCTCCGATTTCGGGAGCGAGATTGGAGAGACGTCGCGACAATGCCTTCAAATCGCCATCGGTAATTGTCCCGGTTCCGTGGACCAGATTCTCCACCCGGCGCAGGAAGTCGCGGAGTTCCTGGTTAGCCGAAAGAAAGCGTTCATGATTATACTGATTCATCAGGCACTCCATTGAAGCTGAGATGTTTCGACGTCATCGTTTGCAGGATTCGCCGCGCCGGGCGCCGCGGCATCACCGGTCCGGTCCGTAGCAGGCACCGGCGGTTGTGTCTGCTCAACCCGTGTCTGCAGGTCCGCCTGATGCCATGCCTGCCGAACCCCGCTGTAGAGTTCAATCAGTTCTTGAATGGGTTCGGGCGTAGCCCGGATGTTGGCTTGCACGATCATTTGGCGGGTTAAGGAATAGAACTGGGCAAGATGTTTGGCGGGTTCCGCGCCGCGCTCATGATCCAGGACGTATTGCAAGTAGCCGATTACGACGATGGCATGGTTGAGCTCGAAGACCCGGGCTTCAATATCCCCGGCTTGAAGGGCCACAAGCGCGCGTCCGAAGTCCCGCAGAATGGTGTCATAGAGCGCGACAATTTCGCCGACGGGAGAAGCGCCGCGAGCGGCCGCATGCTGGTAACTAAGTGAGGGATCGTTGTTCATTATGCGACGGTCGAGAGCTGCTGGCTCAGTTGCTCTTGAAGCAAGGGCAGTTCTTCCAGAGTGGTGTTGACCTGAGAGTAGACCGCTGTCAGATTCTGTGTCTGAACCGCCAAGTTCGCTTGCAAATCCGTAATTTGAGTGCCCAAGGCCGTCGAACTTTGCGTATACGACTGGGAGTCCAGGGTCAACTCTCCGTTGGCCGGGCCGTTCAGATTGTTCAACACCGTGTTTAAGTTCTGTGCAAAGCCGGTCGAAGCCGCTTGAAAGAAATTCTGCACACCCGAGAAATTTGATGACAGCGCGTTGGACAGCGCCCCGGAGTCCACGGACAGTGTGCCGTCGTTGTTGGTAGTGATGCCGAGGCTGGCCAGATTCACGGCTCCGCCGGCTCCTGCCGTCGAATAGGTAATCGCGGAGAGTAACTGCTGTTGGACGTCGCGCAGCGATCCGTCGGCTTCCAGTGGTTGCGCAGATCCACCGGAACCCACCGCGAATTGCGCGTTGATGGCGTTAATTGCCGTGTTATAAGCGGTGACAAAATTATTGATGCCGGTGCTGATGCTGGCTGTATCGGGAGACACCGTAAGAGATGCAGGAGTGCCTATAGGGGTCGGGCCGGTCAAGTTTAAGGTCACGCCGTTGATTACATTGTTGACTTGATTGGTGGCGCTGCTGATGGGGACGCTATCCACGGATAGGACCGCGTTCAATCCCGCTGAAGCCTGAGTAAAGTTGATTGCCGTGCCGCCGGTTTGATGCAGGGTGGCGGTGAGAGTCAGGTTTCCGGGAGTCCCCGACGAATTGCTGACAATGGCCAGTCGCGCGCCATTGGCGTCCTGGATGATGCTCGCGTTCAACGCGGCCTGCTGGGTAAAGTTGATTGCCGAGGTATCGACTCGATGCAGGGTGCCGCTGACGGTGAGGTTGGCGGGAGCGGCTGAGGCGGTGTTGACAAGGGAGAGATGTGCGCCATTCGCATCGGTGATGACAGTCGCCTTCACTGCGGTCGTCTGAGCGTTGATGGCTGCCGCGATCTGAGTCAGCGTATTGTTTGTGGAATTCACAGTTACGGAGGCAACGGGCGCTCCGCTGGCCGTAATTGCAATGGTGTCCCCTGTGGCCAGCGCGGTGCCGGGCGTGGCTACCGAATCCGACTGATACGTCGCTGCCTGACTGTTGATCACTGCTGCGAGGCCGGCCAACGTATTATTTGTGGAACCGACAGTGACAGAAACGACTGGGGTGCCTCCGGCCGAAATTGCAAGGGTGTCGCCCGTGGCCAACGGGGTGCTGCTAGTGGTTACCGGGTCCGAGTAATACGATGACGTGGTTGCCAGAGAAGTGATCGAAATTGTGTGGGTGCCCGGGACGGCAGACCCCGAGGCATTCGCCGTGACTGCACTTGGGTTGGAAGATGTAGCCAACTCATTGCTCAGCACTCCAAGCGGGTCATTCAGCGCATTCACCGACGTTTGCAGGGCCGCCAGATCTCCTGTGATCGTCGCCAGTGTCGAACTCTTCGAATTAATCGTATTCCGCTGAGCCTGCAGGCCATTGATTTGCGTTTCCTGGGCCGCCTCGGCAGCCTGGACAAATGAGCTGACATTGATACCCTGGCCGAGTCCGGTATTACTGCCCGTGTTTGTGGTGCCGGAGCTGTTGAGGCCGGTATTCGTGCCAAGGCCTGATAACAATGATGATACGGAGCTTGCCATTCCAGTCCCTCTTCACATTAAATATCGGCGGAAGATGCGCCCAACTTTAGGCTCACGGCGCGAATGTGGGGTCTCAATTCGTGGAAAATTGGCAATTTCAACGCCAATGGGCGAGGTCCCTTCGTCTGGCCGGCTCCTGTTAGAGCCTGAACCCGGGATCTCGCCCATGGCGTTTCGTGCGCGTTCAATTCGGCTAGCGGAGCAGCGTGAGGATCGTCTGCTGTGCCGTGTTTGCCTGGGCCAGGGCCGAAATGCCGGACTGGTCCAGGATGCTGTAGCGTGACAGGTTGGCGACCACCGCCGGGATGTTCGCGGCCACGATGCCGTCTTCGGCGGAAGTCAGGTTCTGGACTTGGGTGGTGATAACGTTGCTCGCCGCTTGCAACCGGTTGACGCTGGCGCCAATTGTCCCGCGAAGGCCGGCTACCTGTGCGACGGCCGAGTTGATGAGGGCCAGTGTGTTGATGGCGTCCTGTGCGGTCGCCAGCGTGTTGTTCTCGGTTACGACTGGAGTCGTCGCCGCCACAAAGCCCGCGAGAGCGCCAACAATGATGTTGCCGCTAGAGGTGCCGCCTTCGGTCCCGGCAACGCCCGTACCCGCAACTTTTTGCGTCACGGTAACGTTGCTACCGGACGCTACTGCGCTAAATTGTGCGTTGGCCGCACCGCCGGTTCCGTAGTCTGTTCCTGGAACGCCACCGGAATTATTGATGGCGTCAGCCAGGTTTTGAGCATCCTGTCCCGCGTTGCCGGTCTCTTGGACAGCGTTTGCAGTCGCTCCAGCAGCAGCAGCCTGAAACGTATAGGTAGTTCCGCCAAGCACGATTGTCTCCGCCGGGCCCGGGCCCGCGCCGTTGAACGTGAACGTTTGCGTCGCCGGAACCGCCGCCTGAGCCGGTCCTGTTTTAGTTCCGGTCTGCAGGCCTAAGGTTGCCGCGGTCAACGCGGTCGTCGTAACGGCGATGGTGGTGTTACTTACGCCGTCGCTGAGGAAGAGGCTTGTCGGAGTACTGGTAAACACCGGCGTGCCGTTGTAATTGGTGCTGGTGCCGATGTTGGTGATTTCCGCATTGATCGCGGCGTATTCCGTTTGGATGGCCGTGCGCTGCGTGTCGGACACAGTGCCGTTGGCAGATTCGGTAGCAAGCGTGACGGCGCGATTGAGAAGCTGCGTGACCTCAGCGAGTGAGCCATCGGCCACTTGAAGGGCTCCGACGCCGCCGTTGGCATTCAGGGCCGACTGGCTCAATGCCGTGATATTTGCTTGTATTCCGTTGGCGATAGCCAAGCCTGCCGCGTCATCCGCGCCAGAATTAATTCGCGAACCGGAAGACAGTTGCACCAGGGTGTTAGTCAGGTTGTTCTGCGTGATCGACAACTGATTTTGGGCATTTATCGATGCAATGTTATTAAGAATACTGATCGCCATTTGTTTAGCTCCTTAGGGGTTATTCCGTATCCGTTTTGGAGCGCTTGGCCCCGGCGCCGATTGGCTCCGGATCTTCCCAGGCTCGCTTTCGATTTTCGGAACGGGTTTTCTTCCTCCACATGACTTATCGGCATGAAGTCTCCTGGCTTTAGTTTCGCGGCGCTTTCGAATCCCCGGTCCATTGACCTTTTGTGAACATGGAGCATCGCTGGGGGAAGAAGGCTCAGTAGGACTTCGTGGCTCGTGGCTCGATTTCGGCCAGCGCGACGGACAATTTCTCGGATTGCGGGAATCGGGACAGGCCAATCTTCAGAAGCTCCGCAGCGCGGGACAAATCCGGCAATTGGGCGTGAATGCTGGCGGCTCTCAAGAAGTCCTTTTCAGCAGGTTCGATTTGAACGAGCTTTTCCTCAGCCGCCGCTGCCGCTTCGTGCTGCCGGTTCAGCCACACACACGCTACGATCAGGCGGTCATGGAGTTCGGCGAGGCCAGTCTCGCTGACGATGGCTTTGCGGAGCCGCGCCAGTCCTGCAGCGGTGCGGCCATTGCGAATCTGAGCCAGGCCAAGCTTGCTGTCCAGGCTGGCGCGGACCGGGCCCAGTTTCCGTGTCCGTCGATATTCCTTCTCCGCAAGCTGGAAATTGCCAAGATCGTAATAAACGTCACCGAGCGATTCAGAGATCAAGGAATTTGTGGGAGCAAGTTTTCCGCCCCGGGAGAACGCCTCGAGCGCCTGCTGGAGACGTCCGAGCTTTCTGTGCATCATGCCGGCAAAGATCCACGCCTGGGTAAAATCCGGCTTCAAACCGCACGCGAGTTCAAAGCAATGCAACGAGCTCTCCACGGACGTTTCCACCAATCCCAGCTCGAAATGCGCCTGGGCATTGTGCGGCATCTCCCGAATCTTCTGGAGACTGAGTTCACGATAGTAAAGGTTCTTGCGATGTTGGGTTTGTGGATCGACGGCGAGTCCGAAGTGGTGAATCAAAAAATCGGCGCGGCCCAGGCCGCCGCCGGTTTCCTGAACGCGTATGCCTACGGTTTCGTGCACCCGGCCGACAAAATAGAGTTGCGGATCGCGGCGGAATAGGCGCACGTTTTCGTGGTCGACATAAGCCGGGTATTTCATCGCTTCGGGGAGTGGCGAACGATTGGGCATTGCGGGCCGGTCCCAAATTCCGTTGTTGAGGCTCAAAACGTAATTACGGATGGGGACTTGATATGCCCTGGACTTTTTGTCGTCGAGCAGCGGTGGCAATCGGCGCGCCGCTCCAGGGTCCAGCCGCTCGTCCGCGTCGAGCGAAAGTACCCAGTCGGTGTGAACCTCCGCAAGTGCTAGATTCCGCGCGCGCGCGAAGTCATTTTCCCAGGGAATCGAGATGACCCGAGCGCCCAAGGTGCGGGCGAGGTCGACCGTGTTGTCCGCCGAGCCCGTGTCCCCAATAACGATTTCATCCGCGACTCCACGAACACTCTCGAGGCATGCGGGAAGATCGAGGGCCGCGTCTCGGACGATCATCGAAAGTGCCAAGGTGAGCATGGCGGTTCAATGTGAAGACGGCAGCGCATCGACGACCGTGATCCGCCCCGTTACCGGCGCTCTACGCCCAGGACGGATTTCCCAGATAAACGAATTCTCATGTTCGGGCATGCTTTGCCAAATGGCTGCCCGCGTGCGTTTCCAATTTGAGGATGGATATGAGCATCGTCCATAAGTGAGGCAAACGAAATGCCAGACGCAAACGATTTTGCTGCCATCTCAACCCTTTATCCGATTCGCCGATGTGCAAGTCGGGAAACAAAAACTGAGGGTTCGTGTGCCGTAACGGAACAAGAGTCACGCCAGAGATAGAATGATTCAACTCACACGTCTGAACGGTCTGCCATTGGTCATCAATTCGGACCTGATCAAGCTGATCGAAAATACTCCGGATACGGTTATTTCACTGGTGAACGGTGAAAAGATCGTAGTGCGCGAAACCTCCGAACAAATTCTCGAACGGATCGTGCAATTTCGCCGGCGGGTGCTGGACGGCCTGAAGATGAACTTCTCTGGGTGGACTTCCCCAAAACCCGAATCCGCTGACGCCAAGCCAAAGGCATCTCCGCCTGAGGAACGGTAGGAAATGGATATTGGCACCATCATGGGCTTGCTGGTTGCCGCCGGAGCGATTCTGCTCGGTTTGATGTTGGAGGGAGGCCAGATCGCCCAGATTTTGCAACCGACAGCCGCGTTGATTGTGTTCGGCGGAACATTCGGCGCGATCATGGTGCAATTTCCCGTCCGCGTGGTGCTCGCGGCGTTCCGCAGCCTGGCGACGATTTTCTTTGTTCCCAAATCCGATCCACTCGGAACGATCCAGGAAATCGTCGCGATCGCGCACAAAGCCCGGAGGGAAGGAATCGTTTCGCTCGACAGGGATTTGGATAAGATTCAGAGCCCCTTCATGAAGAAGGCACTGATGCTCGCAGTGGATGGGACCGAGCCGGGAGAATTGCGAAAGATGATGGAACTGGAATTGGAGAAGCAGGGGGAGCACGAAGATAACATTCCCAAAGTTTTTGAGTCCGCCGGGGGGTTTTCTCCAACGATTGGGATCATCGGAGCAATCCTCGGACTGATCCAAGTCATGCAACATCTGGACAACATCAATGAAGTGGGGAAGGGAATTGCGGTGGCGTTTGTGGCAACGGTTTACGGAGTGGGAGCCGCGAATTTGCTATTGCTCCCCGCTGCCGGAAAATTAAGAATCCGAACTCGCGAGGAACAGATCATTCGCGAAATGACGCTGGAAGGCGTTATTTCCATTTTGGAAGGCATGAATCCGCGAATGATCGAGAACAAACTGATCAGCTTCCTCGCGGAAATGCCGGCGCAAGAGAAGGAAAGGGAACAGGTGCAAGCATGAAAAGGAAACCGCCAGAGCACGTGAATCATGAACGTTGGCTCGTGTCGTATGCCGATTTCATCACCTTATTGTTTGCATTCTTTGTGGTGTTGTATTCCTCCTCGCAAGTTGACAAACGCAAGGCGGGGCGACTGGCCCTGGCTATCCAGGTGGCGTTTCAGGAACTCGGGGTGTTTCAAACCTCCAACACCAAGATTCCGCTGAAAGATGAAGACGCGATCCCGTTTGAAAATGTGCAGGTCGTCGAAAATATTAACAAGGACACGGATTTGAAACGAATCGTCAATCCCATGAAAGGGGTGCTGTCCAGCGCCAGCGAGTCCCAGTCGTTGCAGGAGGCGCAGGCAGCGATCCAAAGGGCGCTCGACCCGGAAATCCACCGGCACGAAGTCACCATGTCCATGCGGCGGGAGGGTTTGGTCGTGAGCTTGAAGGAAATGGGATTTTTCGATAGCGGATCGGCCACCGTTCGCCCGGGGTCCCTGGATGCGATCTCTCGACTGGCGGTGGTCCTCAAACAACGGCCGGAAAATCTTCGCATCGAGGGACACACCGATAATATTCCCATTCACACGGCTCGATTTGCCTCGAACTGGGAACTCTCCACGTCCCGGGCAACGGATCTGATTCAGCTTCTGATCATGCAATACGGGCTTCCGCCGAGCCACCTTTCGGCCGCAGGGTACGGCGAGTTCCATCCCGTCGCTGATAATGGCACTCCCGAAGGCCGGGCACAAAACCGGCGCCTCGACGTCGTCATTCTGGCGCCCTTTCAACCCGTGGCGCCTTCGCAGCAGAATGGCAATCCGCGCGTACCCGAGCCTGCAGGTGCGCTGGAGCCGTCCGTGGGCCACCCGTGACGCGCGGCCGATAAATTCAAGAAATGCAGAGCATGGCCGATGAAACTTTTGAATTTCCAAGTTTCCGGAAGCGGTCACGGGCATGTTTCGCGTTGGAACACATGCGATTCGCCATCCCCGAATGGAAGAGATGTCGCGCTTGCGCCCTTGGGCGCTCTTAAAAAATTCCAATCCGCTCACCCCCGCGAGTAAGGGAATTGCTGCCAGGCAGGGAGATTTGCCGCCCGGCCAATTGCGCGAGCAAGTAGATAGCCTGTTCAAAAAGTTTCAAAGACGATTGGACGATCCTCATGGCAAATGAAAGCACTCTCCTGAAGGACGAAGCCGCCGCCACGGAAAACCTGGGGGACCCGGCGTGGATTCGCATCCGTGATCTGATCTACCAGGTGTCCGGAATTTACCAGGCAGAGAACAAATTTTATCTTCTTGTCGGACGGGCCAATCGGCGGATGAAAGTTGTGGGCGCGCGTACTCCCCGGGAATATCTGGATTTTCTGACGGCCCGCCCCAACCGTGACTCGGAAATGAGGAATCTTCTAAATGAAATCACGATTGGTGAGACCTGCCTTTTCCGCAGCCAGCCGCAGGTCGATGCGCTTCGCAAAGTCGTAATCCCCTCGCTCGTCGAGACCAAGAAAAAATTGGCATTCACGAAACTCCGCTTCTGGAGCGCGGGCTGCTCCACGGGCGAAGAGTCGTACACGCTGGCCATGATCCTGTTGGAGGAAACGCAAGCCTTGCTGAAAGGTTGGACGTTCGAGGTAGTGGCCACGGATCTGAATGACCGGTCGGTAGCCAAGGCTCAAGAAGGCGTTTACAACGATTATGCCGTGCGCAACGTCCCTCCCGATTTCCTGAAAAAATATTTCAAGCAGTCCGGACCGGAATTTCGAGTGGCGGATTCGGTGAAAACGCATATTACATTCTCCCGGCTGAACATGCTGGATGACAGCAAGATGCTTTTCATGCGAGGGCTCGATGTGATTTGTTGCTGCAACGTCCTGATTTATTTTGACGGGAAATCCAAAACGCGGACCATTCAGCATTTCTACAACGCGCTGATGCCCAACGGATATTTCTTTCTCGGCCATTCCGAATCGCTCTACGGGATCAGCGAAAAATTTCATTTAGTCCACTTCCCCGGCGCCACGGCGTATTGGAAGCCGGGCGAAACTTCCTCGAAGGCAGGGAGCTGATGAAAACCGAAACCCTTGACCGCCTGCGTTCGCGAATCGTAAAGATTGATTCGATGCCCGCAATTCCCGTGATCTTGCGCCCGTTGTTGCATTGCCTGGACCAGCCGGTTGAGCAGGTGGACATCAATCGCATTGTGGAACTCGTTTCCTACGATAAATCCATTGCCGCCCAGTGCCTTCGCATGGCTAATTCCGCGCTGTTCATGCGCAGTGCGCCAGCCGAATCCGTCCGCTCGGCCGTGATGAGCCTGGGGATGTGGCGGGTCCGGGATTTGCTCTTTTCCAACTCGCTTTCGCAAGTCATTCCCGCCAATCGCTGGGTCGTCGATCCCGCCGTGTTTTGGCGGCATTCGCTGGGGGTCGCGCTGGTTTGCCGCAAGTTCGCGGAAATGATTGACTACCCGGACACCGAGAAGGCTTATCTGGCTGGCTTGCTGCATGATCTGGGCGTGCTCGTGAATTGCATGGTTGCCCCGGAGGAATTCCGCGCCACGATGGAAAAAGCAACGCGCGAATTAATTCCGCTGGATGAAGCCGAGCAGTCCACGATGGGCTTTAGGCATAGCGACTCGGGCCGCATCCTTGCCGAAGCCTGGAAAATTCCCCCCGACATCGCCGACGCCATCGAACTACATCATCACATCGGAGATCCGGACCGCGGAGGGCCGCTCGTCGCACTGGTCCATCTCAGCGACCTGCTGTGCCGCATGCGCGACCTGGGCTATGGCTACTACGAACCTCGCCAGATCGATTTCCCCAATGAGCCGGGGTGGCTGTACCTGCTCATGAAATATCCAACCATGGCCGAAATTGATTTGGCGCGGTTCACCTTTGCGCTGGATGAATACGCCAGGGAGGTCAGGGATCTGGTGGCCACGGTCTTTGCGTCCTGACGCGCATCTTGAAAGGGTTTAGAAACGGTGCGCCAGTTCCGCGTTGACAGCAACGTTGCCCGGGAATAAATTCGATTGGTCAACTGGTCAATGCCCGTTGGCTGGGTCGGCAGACCCGGTAGGATTTCCCCCTTCCCGCCGCTGGAATCAAATCGTTAATTTGCCGAGAAGGGGATCTGTGTCCTCAGATTCTTCCGTGATTGAAACGTCAGAGACTTCCCGCAAGGCCTCGACTGCGAGAGCAAAAGGGACGGCGCGCAAAAAACCGCTGCAGCGGCGCATTCCGTCGAAAAACAAAGCGCGCGCCGGTACCTCGGCGGACCCGGAACATCGAGCTGCGCAACAGGCCAGCAAAATGGAAGCGATCGGCCAGCTTGCCGGGGGCATTGCCCACGATTTCAATAACCTTCTGACAGTGGTTTTAGGTCACTGCGAATTCTTGCTGAATCGCGACGAGCCGAGAGAGAGAGCCCGCCAGCGGGTTGAAGAAATCCGAAAGGCAGCAGAGCGCGGCGCGTGGCTTACCAACCAGTTGCTGGCTTACAGCCGGAATCAGGATCTTGAGCCGGCGGTCCTGCAAATTAATTCTGTCCTCGAAGACATGGACGGCATTCTGCGCTGCGTGCTCGGCGAAGACATCGCTCTAGACCTGGTCATGGATTCGAATCCGGGCTGGACCAGGGTAGATCGCGGAAAGTTGCAACAGATTGTACTGAATCTGGCAGGAAACGCGCGCGACGCCATGCCGCAAGGAGGTCGTCTGCGCCTGGAGACGTTCAATGTGAGCGTAAACCGGCTAACTTACCCAGCACAGCCTTATGTCGCTCCCGGCGAATACGTCGCCCTGGTTGTGCGGGATACGGGAATTGGCATGGACTCGGAAACCCGCGCGCGTGTCTTTGAGCCTTTCTTCACCACCAAGGAAAAAGGGAAGGGGACGGGGCTGGGGCTTGCAACCGTGTATGGAATCGTGAAGCAAAGTGGCGGATATATCTGGGTGGAAAGCGAAATCGGCGCGGGAAGCGCCTTCCATACGCTCTTGCCGCGTGTTGCGCAGCCAGCCGACCCTCATGTGGTTCAAGAAGTGCTCGACTTCAGCTCCGGCAGCGAAACCATACTTTTGGTGGAAGATGATCCTGCCGTTCGACGAATGGCTGCGGAAGTTTTGCGCAACAGCGGCTACCGCGTACTCGCGGCACCCAGCGGGGCGGACGCATTGCGCATGGCTGCCAAACATGAAGGGCGATTGGACCTGCTTCTCACCGACGTGGTCATGCCTGGCATGACGGGTCCGGAACTCGCTGGACAATTTCTCTCTCAGTTTTCGCAATTGCGTACTCTCTTTATGTCCGGTTACACCGACGACGCCATCGAAAAACATGGGCTACGCGGGAGGACCGTGCGGCTTTTGCAGAAGCCGTTCACGCACGAAACCCTTACGCGAAGCGTCCGCGAAGCTCTGAGGCCAGTGGCGCAGGCTTCAGCCTGTGGGGGTTCGGCCTTGCGGGGACCAAAACCCACAGGCTGAAGCCTGCGCTACGAAAAACTGCCTCCGGGAACGCACATCCCTCCACAGTCGTGGTTGACTTCCTGCCTTGCTACTCTTGTAATGGATAACGCGAAACTATGAATTCCTATTGCAGAATCTGTTTGTGAGCGGCGCCGGGACAGCGGTCGCCAGCCGCTTCGCCTCGAAGCGCTCGTCGTTTCTCGTGGCTTCCGGAATTTTTCTGAGCCGCATCGCGGGCCTTATTCGCGACCGCGTGTTTGCGCATTACTTCGGAAATTCCGACGCCGCGGACGCGTTCAAGGCGGCCTTTCGCATTCCCAACGCGCTGCAAAATCTATTTGGCGAAGGAGTTCTCTCCGCCTCTTTTATTCCGGTCTATGCTGCACTCCTCGCGCGCGATGAAGACGAGGAAGCACGGCGAACTGCCGGAGCCGTGGCGGCCTTGCTCGCGCTCAGCACTTCCGTGCTCGTCTTGTTCGGTGTTCTGGCGACGCCCTACCTGATTGATGCGATTGCGCCGGGATTCAGCGGCGAAAAACGCGAACTCACCATCCGGATTGTTCGCATCCTTTTTCCGGGCGCGGGGCTTTTCGTTTTTTCGGCATGGTGCCTGGGAATCTTGAACAGCCACCGGCGATTTTTTCTTTCCTACACGGCGCCGGTGATCTGGAACGCGGCGATGATCGCCACACTGTGGGGATTCGGCGCGCGATATGCGCAGTTTCCGCTTGCCATTGTTTTGTCGTGGGGTTCGGTGGTGGGCGCGGCCTTGATGGTGGCGATCCAACTGCCTGTGGTAATGGGCCTAATGCGCGGGCTGCATCTCTCGTTCGCGTTTCACCTCGAAAACGTCCGCACGGTAGTGCGCAATTTCTTTCCCGTGTTTATCAGCAGGGGAGTCGTGCAGATCAGCGCGTACGTGGATGCGCTGCTCGCCAGCCTGCTTCCGACAGGCGCAGTCGCCGCGCTCGCTTACGCGCAAACACTATACACGCTGCCTGTCAGCCTGTTCGGGATGTCGGTATCGGCGGCGGAACTTCCGGCCATGTCGGGCGCGGTGGGGGCGGAGTCCGAAGTCGCGGAAGTGTTGCGCGTGCGCCTCAATGCGGGGCTCAGGCAAATCGCATTTTTCGTGATTCCGTCGGTCGCGGCGTTTCTGGTGCTGGGCGATGTAATTGTAGCTGCAATCTACCAGTCCGGCCGCTTCACCCATGCGGATGCGAATTATGTTTGGGGAATATTGGCGGGATCGACGGTGGGATTGCTGGCGTCTACTCTCGGGCGGCTGTATTCGTCAACTTACTACGCGTTGAAAGATACGCGCACGCCCCTGAATTTCGCGATCATCCGGGTGGTTTTAACGACGGTTCTCGGATATCTCTCGGCGATCCCGCTGCCTCATGCCTTGGAAATTGATTCGCGGTGGGGCGTCGCGGGGCTCACGATTTCAGCGGGTGTTTCTTCGTGGATTGAGTTTACGCTGCTGCGTCGCACATTGAATCGGAGAATCGGCGCGACGGGGTTATCTCCCGCTTATCTTGCGAAGGGTTGGGGCGCCGCGCTGGTGGCTGCGGGAATCGGCCGCGCAATTTTACTTGCGGTCGGTCATCGCAATCCGATACTCGTTGCCCTCGTGGTCCTCGGCCCTTACGGCGTGGCGTATTTCGCCGGAGCTGCAGCGCTTGGCCTTCCCGAAGTTCGCGCGATTCTTGGCATGTTCTCCCGGATGCGCAGCCGGTCGTAAGGCATCTCTTTCACGATCGAGTGGCGTTTTTCGTGGCGCCGGCGTCCTGCCGGCGATTTTGAGTTGAGGCGCGATTGGAAAAACCGCCGGCGGGACGCCGGCGCCACAATACTGCATCATCTTTCGATTATGCGGGGCCGATATTGCAAAATTTATCGTGCTGATTTCTCTTGAGCCGCGGCGGCTTCCGTGGGCTTCCGCGCGGGCGAATCCGGCGGGGCGGCGCGGAGGTATTGCGCGGGCCAGCTGATTTTTTGTTTCAATTCACGAGCGGCTCTCAAAGGCCAGTACGGATCGCGCAGGAATTCGCGTGCCATGCAAACCAGGTCGGCCTGATTTTTGGCGACGATTTCGGCGACCTGCTCTTTGGTCTCGATCAATCCGACGGCGGCGGTCAGAATGTTAGCGTCGCGGCGGATGCGTTCGGCGAACGGAACTTGAAACATGGGGCCGGCGATTATTTTTTGATCGACGGCGAGCCCCGCGGAGGAACAGTCCACGAGGTCCACGCCCAGCGGCTTGAGCTGCTTGGCCAGTTCCACGGCCTGGTCCAGGTCCCAGCCGCCTTCCTTCCAATCCGTCGCCGAGATTCGAATGAACAACGGGAGATTTTCCGGCCACACTTTGCGGACCGCGGTGACGATTTCCCGGCCGATTCGGGTGCGGTTTTCGAACGAACCGCCATATTCGTCCGTCCGGAAATTGCTGAGCGGGGAATAGAATTCGTGGGCCAGATAGCCGTGCGCCGAATGAATCTCGAGGACCTGAAAGCCCGCTTCCAGGGCGCGGCGCGCGGCCTGCGCAAAGGCGTCCACGACGCTTCGAATCTCTTCTTTGGTCATGGCACGGGGCATCGGATAGGTTTCCGAGAAGGCGACCGCGCTCGGCGCAATGGGCACCCACCCGCCATCCTGCAGCGGAATCTTGCTGGAACCTTCCCAGGGTCTCTGCGTGCTGCCTTTGCGGCCTGCGTGGGCCAGTTGCATGCCGGGCATAGTTCCCTGGCTCTTCAGGAATCGAACGATGCGCGAGAGATACTCGATGTGCGCATCCTTCCAGAGTCCGAGGTCCTCGGGGCTGATGCGGCCTTCCGGCGTCACGGCGGTTGCTTCCGTGAAGACTATGGCGGCGCCGCCGACGGCGCGGCCGCCCAGATGCACGAGATGCCAGTCATTCGCGAATCCGTCCTGGCTGGAGTATTGGCACATCGGGGAAACAACAATGCGATTTTGCAGGGTGATTCCGCGAATCGAAAGGGGATCAAATAAATGGGCCATGTTCTCCTCTTGAAAATCTCAGTATCGTAAGGATCGCTCCGCACTCGGGTGTTTTCATCCGGTAATACAATTCGCGATATTGGATGCTCTTCAAGCCCGGTCTGGTGCAGCGGAACATTGTACAGTTTGCAAGCGCCCATTGCCTGAATTATGTGCGCCAGGGCACATCCGCACGTGCTTTCGTTATAAGGAAACGGCATGAAAACGGAAACATTTATATGCCGCTCTCGAATCGACGCTCCTGCGGCCGAAGTGTATGCGTGGCACGCGTTACCGGGGGCGCTGGAGCGGCTCACGCCGCCCGGAGAACACGTGGAAATGATTGAAAAAACCGGTGGAATCGAACGCGGTGCGCGCGTGGTGCTCCAGTTTGGGCGGTGGCCATTGCGGCGGCGCTGGGTCGCGGAGCATCAGGAGTACGAAGAAGGGCGTTACTTTTCCGACGTGCAAGTTTCCGGTCCGTTTGCGTATTGGAAGCACACGCACACGTTTGAGCCGGACGGGCCCTGCGCCTGTTTTCTGGAAGATCGCGTGGAATATGCTCTTCCGTTCGGCGTTCTGGGGCGATGGGTTGCAGGCTGGTATGTGCGCCGAAAGCTGGTGAAGCTGTTTGAATTTCGGCACGCAGTTACGGCGCGAGAGATGAAGTCGCGGGGCAACTAGTAGCGCAGGCTTCAGCCTGTGGGGGTTCGTACTTGCATGGATCAAAACCATACAGGCTGAAGCCTGCGCTACCTGATTTACGTCAATCGGTTTCCTGCGTGACGATGTGTACGTCCGCCGATGGCGCGTCGCGCAAGAAGCGGTGGATGGCGGTCATGTACAAATACTTGCGCCAGCCTTCGACTGCGGAGCGGCCGAAGATCACCTGCGTCACATGTTTTTCGCGGACGAACTCGGCTGTGGCGGAAGCCACATCCTTGCCTGTCAATTTCACGACCTTGGCGCCGAGGCTTTCCGAGAATTGAATGTTAGCGTTGAGCGAATTCTTATCCTGCTCCGAGGTATCGTGGCCGATGTCCACATAGATGGCGTACAGCTCGGCGTCCATGCGCCGCGCCATGCGGGAGGCGCGCGCGATCAAATATTGCGCACGGGGATTGGAGCTGAAGCACACTGCAAGCCGCTCCCGCACCGGCCACGGATCCTGGATATCCTTCTGCTCCATGTAGGTTTCCAGGCTGCGGTCCACCTGTTCCGCCACCTGGCGCAGAGCGAGCTCACGAAGGGCGATGAGATTTCCTCTGCGGAAAAAATTCTTCAGCGCCTGGTCCACTTTTTCGGTGTGATAGACCTCGCCACGCTTCATGCGGTTCTGCAGAGCTTCCGGGGTCAGATCGACCATGACGATTTCGTTGGCGTGTTCCATGACCCAATCGGGCACCGTTTCGCGAATCTTGATGCCGGTGATTGCGCCGACAGTAGGAGCAATGCTTTCGAGATGCTGCACGTTGACAGTCGAGAGCACTTCCATTTTTCCTTCGACGAGATCCAACACGTCTTCGTACCTCTTGCGGTGTTTGCTGCCCGGGATGTTGGTGTGCGCCAGTTCGTCGACGAGAACTACACGGGGCTTTCTGGCCCTGATGGCCTCGGGGTCCATCTCCTCAAAGATCGTTCCCTTATATTCGATTTTTCGCCGAGGCACCTGTTCGAGCTGAGTGGCCAGCTCGGCGATGCCCTTTCTTCCGTGGGTTTCCACGAAGCCGATAACAACGTCTTCGCCACGGCTTCGCCGGCGGATGGCTTCGCTTAACATGCTGTACGTCTTGCCCACGCCCGGGGCATAGCCCAGGAAAAGCTTCAGGATTCCCTCGGTGTGCTCTTTGGGGGAGACCTCTTCCAGCCACTCTTCCGGTGTTTTTGCCACGACAGATATTCTCGTTCATTCCGCCCCGGAAATGCTAGGCTAGAATCGGCCTGTGACCAAAAATCTGCCCACGACCATCGCTCGATATACCGCCGCGCTGGCTGCGGTCCTGGTCATCACCTATTTTTACAGTCATACGCACCGGTTTAATGTGACCACCGTGGCGTTCACCTATTTGCTGGCCATCCTTAGTGTTTCCGCACTTTGGGGACTTGGGATTTCCGTGTTCATGTCGCTGTCTGCGACGCTGGCTTACAATTATTTCTTCCTTCCCCCCGTTGGCACGTTTACCATCGCAGACCCTCAAAACTGGGTGGCCCTTTTCACCTTTCTCGCGACTTCGATTCTTGCGAGCGACCTCTCTTCGCGCGCCCGCAACCAGGCCGCGGAGGCAAACCGCCGGCGCCATGAGGTGGAGCGCCTGTACAAATTCAGCCAGCGCCTGCTGAGCGCGGGGAATCCCATCGAATTGTTGAACGCCATTCCCCGCCAGATCGTGGAATCCTTCGAGGTGGGAGCGGCGGCGCTGTTCTTATCGGACAAGCAGAAAGTATACCGGTCAGGAATGAACCTGCCGCAACTCGACGCGGCCTTTTTGAAGGCGGTTGTGGCCCGCGAAGAGCTGCAGATCGATGCCGAACATAGCGTCTGCTTTGCTCCGCTGCGGCTCGGCTCGAGGATTCTTGGCAGCCTGGGCATATCGGGTCCAGTCCTCTCGCGCGAGACTCTGGAGGCCATGGGCACGCTGATCGCGGTGGCCATCGAGCGGGCCCACGCCATTGAAATGGTGGGGAAAACCGAAGCGGCGCGCGAGGGCGAACGCCTGAAGTCAGCGCTGCTCGACGCGATTACCCACGATTTCCGCACACCACTCACTTCCATGAAAGCTTCGGTAACCACCCTGCTCTCCCCGGCAAAACTGGACGGCGGCCAGCGGGACGAACTGCTGCACATTATTGATGAAGAGTGCGACCGGTTGAACCGCCTCGTCGGAGAAGCCGCGGAGATGGCGCGTTTGGAAGCCGGCGAAGTTAAACTGCATCTCGAATCCGTTCGCGCGGAAGAATTGATTGCCGGAGCGCTCGATATATGCAGGGGCGTGCTGGGGACGCGGCCGATTCGCATTGAATTGAAAAATCGGGACCTGCGGGTTCGCGCGGACGTGGCGCGGGCTCAAGAAGTTCTCGTCCATTTGATCCAGAATGCAAATTTATATTCCTCCCCCGACCATCCCATTACAATAAGCGCGGAAGAAAAAGATGAATTCGTTCAGTTCAGCGTGGCCGACCAGGGACCGGGGATCGGCGAGGCGGAACTCGGGCTTATTTTCGATAAATTTTATCGCGGCACGGACCAGCGTTATCGCGTGCAGGGGACGGGCATGGGCTTGCCCATCGCAAAAGCGATCGTCGAGGCGCACGGAGGAACGATCGGGGTCATCAGCCAGGTGGAACACGGGTCCGTATTCTCTTTTACTTTGCCGATTCATCGGGGGACGACGGAACAAAAATGAGCACACCCACGATACTAGTTGTGGATGACGAACCGCAGATTCGCCGCGTGATGCGCACGACTCTTTCAAGCAACGGTTATACCGTGTTGGAAGCGCGCAGCGGGGAAGAAGCCCTGGAGACCTTGCGGAAGGAACGGCCCGAACTGGTCCTGCTGGACGTCAACATGCCCGGCAAAAGCGGTCTCGAAACTTGCCGGGAAATTCGCGATCAATCCGACGTTGCCATCATCATGCTGACCGTGCGGAATACGGAACACGATAAAGTGCTCGCCCTCGATGCGGGCGCCGACGACTACGTGGTGAAGCCTTTCGGCATGGAGGAACTGCTCGCGCGCATTCGCGCGGCCCTGCGGCGCACCTCTTCGGGCGAGCCTGTGCCTACGTATGTTTCGAGCGATCTGGAGATTGATTTCGAGCGCAGGAAATTGCTGGTGCAGGGACGCCCGGTGCGGCTGACGCCGAAGGAATTTGACCTTCTTCGCCACCTGGTGGCAAGCCAGGGCAAGCCGCTGGAGCACCGGCGCCTCTTACAGGCTGTGTGGGGGCCGGACTACGGCGACGAGACGGAATACTTGCGCGTGTTCATCAATCAGCTGAGGAAGAAAATCGAGCCGGACCCTGCGCATCCCAAGTACATCCATACGGATCCGTGGGTGGGGTACCGCTTTGAGCCTGTGAGTCCCACCCCGAGTAAACCGAAAAAGGGCAAGTAGGACGGGCTTCAGCCTGTCTGGGTTTGATTTTTGCAGACTGGCAGAGATCAAAGGAAGACTGGCTGAAGCCTGTCCTACTTTTTCATCGGATGCGTCGTATCTAAATCCAAATTCAATTCCAGCACGTTCACGCGGGGCTCGCCGAGGAATCCGAGTTGGCGGCCTTCCGTGTGGTTGGCGACGAGGGTGTTGACGTCGGCTTCGCTAATGCCGCGCTCGTGGGCGACGCGCGGAACCTGGAAAGCCGCGGCTTCCGGGGAAATGTGCGGGTCCAGGCCCGAGCCGGATGTGGTGACCAGGTCCATCGGAACAGGAGTACCCGGATTTTCCGCCTGGGCTTTCTGAATGTCTGCATTCATGCGGTCGATCAGCATCTTATTTGTGGGGCCGAGATTCGAGCCGCCCGAGTTGCTGGCGTCGTAGCCGGTGCCCGCCGCGGAAGGGCGCGATCGAAAATACCCGGGCGAGGAAAACGGCTGGCCGATGAGGTGCGAGCCCACGATCTTTCCGTTCATGGTAATGAGATCGCCATTGGCTTGCCGTGGGAAGAGAATTTGCGCGAGGCCGGTCACCACGAAGGGGTAGACGATGCCCAGCAGCAGCGTGGTCACGATGGTCATCCAAATCGAAGTCATGAAGTGCTTTTTCATCGCAGTGTCCTCAACACGAATTCTCTTTCTCAAGCCCAATGCAGCGTGGTTATGATCATATCGATCAGCTTGATGCCGATGAAGGGCGCAATAATCCCGCCTACACCGTAGACCAGCAGATTCCATCGCAGCAGCGCCGAGGCCCCCACGGGACGATACTGCACGCCGCGCAAAGCGAGCGGTACCAGCGCAACGATGATCAGTGCATTGAAGATTACTGCGGACAGAATCGCGGATTCGGGCGTCTTCAGCGCCATGATATTGAGCGCCTGCAGCACCGGAAACGCGCCCGCGAACATGGCGGGGATGATGGCGAAATATTTGGCTACGTCGTTGGCCACCGAAAAAGTGGTCAGGGCGCCGCGAGTGATCAGCATTTGCTTGCCGATTTCCACGACTTCGATCAGCTTGGTCGGATTGGAATCGAGGTCGACCATGTTGCCCGCTTCCTTGGCCGCCTGCGTGCCTGCGTTCATCGCCAGGCCCACGTCTGCCTGAGCCAGCGCGGGCGCGTCGTTGGTGCCGTCGCCCGTCATCGCCACCAGCTTGCCCTTGGCTTGTTCTTTGCGGATCAGGGCGAGTTTGTCTTCGGGCTTCGCTTCGGCTAGAAAGTCATCGACGCCGGCTTCCTGCGCGATAGCCGCGGCAGTGAGGCGGTTGTCTCCGGTGATCATTACGGTGCGGATTCCCATGGCGCGGAGGTGATCGAAGCGCTCGCGCATGCCGCCTTTGACGATGTCCTTGAGGCGCACCGTGCCCATGATCCGGCCGCTGATAGCGACCAGCAGCGGCGTGGCGCCGGAGCTGGCAACGGTTTGCACGACGTCATCCACTTCCGGTGGAATTGCGCCGCCGTGTTCGATGACGTACTTCTTAATGGAGTCGGGCGCGCCCTTGCGGATCGCGCGGCCGTCGAAATCGACCCCGGACATGCGTGTTTGCGCAGTGAAGGGAATGAACGTGGCTTCGAGGGATGACAGTGGCCGACCGCGCAATCCGTACTTTTCCTTCGCCAGCACCACGATGGAGCGCCCCTCGGGAGTTTCGTCGGCGAGTGAGGCGAGCTGCGCCGCGTCGGCCAGCTCCGCGTCGGTCACGCCTGGAGCGGTAATTAATTCCGTTGCTTGGCGGTTGCCGAGCGTGATCGTTCCGGTTTTGTCGAGCAGCAGCGTGTCCACATCTCCCGCCGCTTCCACCGCGCGGCCTGACATGGCCATTACGTTCCGCTGAATGACGCGATCGATTCCGGCAATGCCAATGGCGGAAAGCAATCCGCCGATCGTCGTGGGAATCAGGCACACCAGCAAGGACCACAGCACGAAGGCGCTTTGCGGCGCGCCCGAATAGATGGCCATGGGCTGAAGGGTCGCCACAGCCAGCAAGAAGATAATCGTTAGCCCGCTCAGGAGGATGTTCAGAGCTATCTCGTTCGGAGTCTTCTGACGCGAGGCTCCTTCGACCATTTTGATCATGCGATCCAGAAACGTCTCGCCGGGATTCGATGTGATGCGGACTTTGATTTCATCGGAAAGCACGCGCGTGCCGCCCGTGACCGCCGAGCGATCTCCGCCCGATTCACGGATCACGGGCGCGGATTCTCCAGTGATAGCTGATTCATCGACAGAGGCCACGCCTTCGATGACTTCGCCGTCTCCCGGAACGAATTGCCCGGCGGTGACCACTACCACGTCTCCCGCGCGGAGTTTGGATCCGGACATTTCCACGGTGCACCCATCGGGCTTCAACTTATAGGCGATGGTTTCCGTGCGGGCCTTACGCAGCGTGTCCGCCTGCGCCTTGCCGCGCCCTTCGGCCATGGCTTCGGCGAAATTGGCGAATAAAACTGTGAACCACAGCCAGATCGTGATTTGAAACTCAAATCCAAATCCGTGCGTGTGGTGAAGCACGTGACTCACCAGTTCCACGGTGAGAAGAGCGGCGCCAATCTCGACGACGAACATCACCGGGTTCTTCATGAGAGTTCGTGGATTCAACTTTACGAACGAATCCCAGGTTGCGCGACGGGCAATTGCGCCGTCCCAGATCGACTTGCTTTTCCTTGCTTGGGCTGTCATCTATGATTCCTCAGAATGTCTTCCCCGCGTACATCAGCAGGTGCTCGAGAATCGGGCCCAGGCTGAGCGCCGGGAAAAAGGTGAGCGCGCCAACGATTAAAATCACTGAGATCAACAGGCCGGTGAACAGTGGCGTGGTCACCGGGAAAGTACCGGAGGATTCCGGGACATGCTTCTTGCGCACCAGGCTTCCAGCAATCGCTAGCACGGGAATCACCATGAAAAACCGGCCAAACAGCATCGTCGAGGCGATGCTCGTGTTGTACCAAAGAGTGTTGGCGCTGAGTCCGGCGAAAGCCGAGCCGTTGTTCGCGCCGGCTTCCGCATAGGCATAAAAAATTTCCGATAATCCGTGCGGGCCCGCGTTCGCAAGACTCGATAAGCCAAATTTCGAGATAACCGCGATGCCGGTAAACACGAGCACGAACAGCGGGTAAATCAGCACGGTCAACATGGCCATTTTTACGTCGAAAGCTTCGATCTTCTTACCCAGATACTCGGGCGTGCGGCCCACCATCAACCCTGCAATAAACACGGAAAGGATAATAAAGACAATCGTGCCGTAAAGACCGGAGCCGACTCCTCCGAACACGACTTCGCCCAGCAGCATATTGATGAGTGGAATCATTCCTCCCAGCGGCGTGAAGGAATCGTGCATCGAGTTCACCGCGCCGCAACTCGTGTCCGTTGTCACTACGGCCCACAGCGCCGAGTTGGCAATGCCGAAGCGGACTTCCTTGCCTTCCATGTTTCCTACTGGCTGTAAGTGGTTCGCCGAGGTTTGCACCAACGGATTTCCCCGGGCTTCGGCCGAGTATGCGGCCGTGACTCCCACCAGAAATAAAATCGCCATCGCGCACCACACCGCCCAACCGTGGCGCGGCGATCCCGTCATTTGTCCCAGGGTGTAGGTCAAACCCGACCCGATCGCGAAAATCAAAACCAGCTCGAAGAAGTTGGTGAGGGGAGTGGGATTTTCATAGGGATGAGCGCTGTTGGCGTTGAAAAAGCCGCCGCCGTTGGTTCCCAGCTCCTTGATCATTTCCTGCGAGGCTGTGGGGCCGAGCGCGATCGTTTGTTCCTTGACGATTTGCGTGGTGGACTTTCCGCTGGAGTCGGTGGTCTGCACGGTTTGCGGATCCATTAGCTCGGCAGTCGCGTAGGGTTTGAAGTTCTGCGGCACGCCCTGCCAGACCAAAAACATCGCGCCCAATATGCAGGCTGGCATCAACACCCAGAAGGTGGCGCGCGTCATGTCCACCCAGAAGTTCCCGAGTGTGTTCTGTTCGCGGCGGGCGATTCCGCGGACGATGGCGATGGCCAGAGCGATTCCTACCGCCGCGGAAACAAAGTTGTGGTAAGCCAGGCCTGCCATCTGCGTCAGGTACGACATGGTCGTTTCCGGGGTGTATGCCTGCCAGTTTGTGTTGGTCGTGAAGGACGCGGCGGTGTTGAACGCCAGGTCCGGCGCCACGGCGGAAAGTTTTTGCGGGTTGAGCGGCAGATGGTTTTGAATTCGCTGCATCAGATAGAGAACAAACATGGAGACGCCGCTGAACATCAGCATGGCGGCGGCGTATTCGGTCCAACGCATTTCTTTTGTTTCATCGACTCCTGTGAGCCGGTATACGAGCTTCTCAATCGGGCGCATAACCGGGTCGAGGAAGGTTTTTTCCCGATTGAAGACACGCGTCATGAATGAGCCCAGCGGTTTCGTGAGCGCGAGAACTACCAGGAGAAAGAACAGGATTTGGAACCAGCCGTTGTTTGTCATGGTCAGAAGTTTTCCGGACGCAGCATCGCGTACACAAGGTAGATCAGCAAACCCACGGACACCGCCAGCGAGACGACCGTATCAAGCATTTTCCTTACCTCAATGCATCGCAGAATTTCACATACAGAACAGACAACACAAAAAAGACAATCGTAGAGATGGCAAAAATCGTGTCTAACATCGCCGCCCTTCCTTCATAATTCCCGGAGCATCATATCCCGCAACCCTGCCACCAGCTTCTCTTACCTTGTGGAAAATCGTCTCACTGGTTCTTCAGACGCTCCATTGGAGGTCGTCCTGCGAGCCGGTTTGCCACTATGACTTTCTTGAATCCGAAACGGAATCACGGAGAGGCCGCCTTGGGCACTGTGAGAAATTGGATGTGTCACGACGACCACGTTCGGCCAGTCCCGCCGCTCATATTCAACTGCGGACTTCCAGGCATTGTTTTTCGGCTGGTGCCCCTCTTTCCAGAAGTTGGCCAGCACGTATAGCAAAAAAACGATGCCTAAGCCATTGAGAAGGAAAAAAATGGTCATGACTTTCAGACTCCCTTCCGGCGCCAGCTGAGAACCCCATGAATCCGGCATCCAGTCGTTATGCTGCCTGGTAAGTCCCTAACGGCCGGTACGACAAGCAGGCAACTTTGGGTGCTACATGCGTTTTTTGCAGGCGTCTCACGCTGTGCGCCTTGTCTCACTTCCTCTTGTCGATCATCCATTTGGTATCTTCCTGACAAAGAAATCATGCGTCATCCCGAGTTAGGAAGTCGTGGACAGCTCATAAGGATTCTGTAAGACGGCGAAATGCCCAGTTAAGCCCTCTTGTTCCAGCACATTTGCGCCTCTACAATGGATATCTCTTGTTTATGTCTTTCTCCCATCCGCGGCACCGTCCCGTACGCATCGCGGGATTTCTGTTTGTGGCGTTTCTGGCCTCGGCCAGCGCGCGCTCGCAGGAGCGCGCGGATTGCCGCGCATTGCACAGCGCCATTCTGCAGTCCTCCGTGCGCTATTGCGTTTATCTGCCTGCCAGTTATTCGGCTGCGGATGCGAAGACAAGAAAATACCCGGTGCTGTATGTCCTGCACGGACTCGGGGGGAACGAGCAAACGATGGCTTTGGACGGGGAGTGGATGGCATTGCAGGATTTGCGACGGGAACGGAAGGCTGGAGATTTCCTGGTCGTGACGCTGGACGGATGGGACACGTTTTACATCAACTCACTTGACGGGAAAACTCTTTACAGTGATTTCTTTCTGCGCGAATTCATTCCCTATGTGGAACGAACCTACCGGGTTCGCAGCGAGCGCGCCGCGCGCGGAATCACCGGATTTTCGATGGGCGGATACGGAGCGCTGCGGATGGCGTTTGCGCATCCGGAACTGTTCGGTTCGGCCAGCGCGCTTAGTGCGGCATTAATGCGAGATCCGCCGCAGGGCGTGACCGCCAGCGCGTCTTCGGGAAATCTGGCCGCGGCGCTTCTGGCCAGAGTGTTTGGCAACCCGATCGACCGGAAATTTTGGGATCTGAACAGCCCGTATGTGCTGGCGGGGAAGAATGCGGCCGAGCTTTTGAAAATGAAAATATATTTCGATTGCGGCACGGAAGACTCGTACGGTTTCTACCGCGGCGCAAGCGAACTGCACGGGACGCTCGATTCCCTGAAGGTCCCCCATGAGTTCCACCTCTACCCGGGAGGGCACAGCGTTTCCTACTTGCTGGCTCATCGCGGCGCTTCGTTTGAATTTCACTGGCGCGAATTCAGTTCTACAAAATAAGTCGAAAGGGCGCGAGGGGGTGCAAGTGCGTCAAAGTCTAAATGCCCTGGCCCTAAGTCATGGTTCATGACATTTTATATTGATAATCAAAATAACGGTGGTGTAGAATCTCTCTCACGCGGTGAAGTCCTCCTTCTCCAGGATGCCGCGCAGATGCCGTTGGCAGGATGATTTCAGGCATCCTCCTATCAGGCCTAAGCGTGAAGTCCCGGTCGTTCAGACCACTCGGATATCTTCCGCGTTCGTTACGGGTGTGTACTCGCAGACCCGCTGACGACTGGATGGGAGGCGCCCGTGCGCACAATCATTGCAGTAGCGATCTTTGTTCTTATTTTTGCGGCATTTTGCTCGCCGCTCGCCGCGCAGATCACCCCGCCCACTTTCCTCTTTTCGCTGGAAAGCAAAGGGGTGCCAAGCGGCACGATTCACGTGTACAGCGTGAACGCCGCCACAGGCGCCATTACCGAAGTTCCCGGCTCGCCGTTCAGCGCCGGGCTGGTTCCTGAGCAACTTGTTGTGGATCCCACCGGGAGATTTGTCTACGTGACCAACGAACAATCACAGGATATTACGGCGTTTTCAGTTGATCCTTCGACCGGAGCGCTGACGGAGTTAGCCGGATCGCCTTATTCGATAGGAACCCCGCCTAATTTATCCACCCCTGTCGCGTCCGCCATTGACCCGACCGGCCGGTTCCTCTATGTTTTTGCGACCAGCATCGTCAGCGGCTCAACCGAGGAATTTCTCTACGAATACACCATTGACGGAGTTACGGGAGTATTAAATGCCGCGAGTTTAACTCCTGCGGCCTGGGAATTCCGTCTGGGCATCCTCATCAATTCCATTGTGTTTAATCCAGCAGGGAGTTATGCATATTTGGGTCAGGTGGTGGGTGGCAATTCGGGAGAGCCGACCCTGGTTTGCTCCGTTGACTTTAACAGCGGGACGCTCACGCCAGTTGGGGCCGTCCAGCCCGCTACGACCGGGGAAGCGAGCCAAATTGCCGTGTCTCCCGGGGGAAATTTTCTGTATTCAATTGACTCCCCCGCGAATCAAGCCGATGCATTTGCCATAAGTTCAGGGGGCGAGTCACTCAGCGAAATTTCAGGGTCACCCTACGCGGTGCCTGCCAACCCGTTTTCACTGGCAGTGCATCCGTCAGGGAATTTTCTCTATATCGTGAATGAGAACCAGTTTTTCCAGCCCAACCTTAATCCAAGCCAGTATGACGGAAGCATCTCCGCTTTTGCGATTAATCCCGCGAATGGGGCGCTGACGCAAATACCCGGCTCGCCCTTTGCGGCGGGGATCAATCCCACATCCATAGTTGTGGATCCCACGGGAAGATTTGCCTACTCCACTTCCACTACGTATGCATCCGCGACTGCAGGGTTCGCGCAAGTCCAGGGTTTCTCCATCGCCTCTTCTACCGGAGCTCTAACTCCATTATCCTGGTCGCCGTGGACGGATACAGCGGAAAGCTTCGCCGGTGGCTTGGCGATCTCCCGCAGCCCGCTGACGTCATTGAATCCAGTGCCCATGATTTCTTCGCTTTCGCCGTCTTCGGCGATAGCGAACGACACGGCCTTCACTTTGCAGGTGAATGGAGTGAACTTCGTAACCGGATCCACGGTGTTTTTTGGAGGGCAGGCGCGCAGCACGACGTTTGTGAGTTCGACGCTATTGAATGCAGGCATCTTCGCCGCTGATGTCGACAACGACGGAACGGCCGTGGTCTTCGTATTCAACCCGCTCCCCGGAGGGGGGATTTCAACTTCCCTTGAATTCCCCGTGGCTGCACTTTCCCCCACCATTTCGGCCATCAATCCTTCGAGCATTGCTGCGGCAGCGCTCCCTTTCGCCTTGTCCGTGAGCGGCGCCAACTTCGTGGCCAGTTCCGTCGTGAATTTCAACGGCACTCCCCAGGCACCGTCGTTCGACGGTCCGTCATTAATCACCACAGAGATTACGACGGCTCAAATCGCGTCCCAGGGAACTGCCAGTATCACGGTAACAACCCCGACGAACGGCGTCCCCGGAGGTGGGACCTCCAACGCGGTCACGCTTACGATTACTGCACCCAACGTTCTCCCCGCAATCACGAGCATTTCTCCCTCCAGCGCGACGGCGGGAGGCCCCGCATTCACCCTCTCTGTGAGCGGGAGCGGCTTTGTGCAAGGTTCACAGGTCAGTTTCAACTTGCAGAATGTTTCCACCACATTGGTCAACTCCACCCAATTGACGGCTTTGATTTCGGCGAGCGCGATTGCGATAGCAGGGAATCCCTACGTAATCGTCACCAATCCGGACGGGTTCGCCTCCGCGCAGGTGACGCTCCGAGTCAACAATCCGCTGCCGGGAGGTGGCGCCATCTCCCCGCCGGGTCTTCCAGCGGGCAGCAACGACCTCACGTTGAAGATCACCGGCACGGGTTTTGTGCTTGGGTCTGTTGTCCTTGTAAACGGCACGCGACGGGTGACGACATTTGAGAGTTCGACTTTGCTGCTGGCCATGTTGCAGCCCAGTGATATCGCGCAAGGTGGAGCGCTGACCATCACGGTCATGAACCCGCCTCCCGGCGGCGGCACTACAGCGGCTATAAGTTTTATAGTATCGGATTTTAAAGTGACTTCGCCCAGCTCGACTCCTTCCATCACCGCTGGGCAGACAGCGACTTTTGCTCTAACCGTTTCGTCCATTGACGGCACGTTCTCCAGTCAAGTCACTTTTGGCGTATCCCAATCACCCCCTTTGCCTGCGGGCACGACGCCTACATTTGCGCCCTCGGCACCGATCACGCCGGGCGCGACTCCGCAACCTGTGACGCTTTCAGTCGCCACGACCCCGCACACCGTTTCGTCTGCCATCATTTTTCCGCGGGAACTCTCACCCGTCTTGCAATTGCTTATCATGGTGAGTGTAGGCCTCGCCCTACTCCGATTGTGGTTCAGGGCGCGTGGAGGCCGTTTACAGCGCCTGGCCCCGCAAATAATATTGGCCCTTTTGATCATAGCGGCCGCGGGCCTGATCGCTTGTGGCGCGGTGGGAACTGGGCCATCTACGCCGCCGCAGGTGAACCCGTCGACTGGCACTCCGGCGGGGACCTACCCTATAATTGTCACGGCAACTTCCGGAGGGGTATCGCACTCCGCAACTGTCACGCTTACGGTTATGTGATAATCGTCTCCGTGCTTTTTACAGGGCCCAAGGATTTATCGAGGGGCGCTCGTGGGGCCGAACGTTTGCTTCGGACCCTGCGCGCGTCAAGGGTGTGCGTATTTCTGGTCCTTGGGGGGCTCCTCCTCGCCGATGGGTTAGCACGTAGTACCGCGGTGCGGGCCCAGGATGTGCCGCCGAATCCTCCGCCGCCGGGCGCTCCGGCCGACTTGCCCGGCCAAGTCGTGCTGAACCCTACGGGGCCGTGCGTCCAGCCACCCCCCATGGTCCAATTGCAGGATTACGATGGGCCCTTTCACAAGGTGATCGGCACATTCACGCAGAAGCTCGACCGGCAATCGGTCCATGATCCGCACTACAAACCAGGCGTGGTCCTTTGCTCGCTGGAAATAAAGGATAAATTCTTTTTGTTCCTGCGCGATTCCGTAGATCCTGAAACATTTTTGAGCGCCGGGTTCGACGCGGGTATTTCACAGGCTGAGAACGACGACCCATCGTTTGGCCAGGGAGGGAAGGGATATGGCAAACGATTGGGGGTCTCCTATATCGATGAAGTTCAATTCCGATTTTTCAAGGAATTTGCTTATCCGACTATTTTTTCCGAAGACCCGCGCTACTACCGGATGGGCCAGGGCGCGAAAAGTCGGCGTTTCATGCACGCCGTGGCGCACGCCGTGGTCGCCTACAACGATAACGGCAATCCCATTTTTAACTACTCCGAATGGTTGGGAGAAATCAGCGGGACATCGCTCAGCAATCTCTATCATCCCGGTGCGCGGCGCGGCTTTGGGCCTGCGGCCCAGAACATTGCCATCGATGTGGCAATGGACATTGGATATGACGAGCTGCGAGAATTTTGGCCGGAGGTCGCGCGGAAACTCCGGCTGCCCTTCCGCGATCAGAACGAGCCTCCGCTGAGCGCGCTTCCTGCGGGGAGGTAGTGGCACAGGCTTCCGCCTTTGGGGTTAGTCCTTGGTAGGCCCGAACCCCACAGGCTGAAGCCTGCGCCACTTGTATTCAAGCCAGCTTGCCGACATGAGCTTCGAGCAGGTTCCAGGCGCGGTCTCCAATCGTTTCTTTCCAGCGTGAGTAATAGGCAGCCAGGAGCGGGCGGAACGAGGAAGTATCCGCATCGTTGAAGGTCATGCCCTGTGTGGCCAGCTTGGTGCGAAGTTCGGTGTTAAGTGCGTTCAGTTCTTCGCGCTGCAGGCGTACATATTTGACGGCATTGCGCTCGATGATCCCCTGCACGCCAGAAGGGAAGCGCTGCCACAGTTTCCAGTTGGCGAGCAGATTGAATCCGGACCAGCCGTGATTGGTCATGCTCACATATTTTTGGACTTCGTAGAGTTTCAATAATTGCGCGACGGCCAGCGGGTTGGTCTGGGCCTCGGCCGCGCCGCTTTTCAGAGTTTCATAAAGCTTGTTGAAATTGGCGACAACGGGAGAAGCGCCCATTGCTTTCCACGCTTCCACGTAAATAGGTGCGTCCGGAGTGCGAATCTTCAGGCCTTGCAAATCGTCCACCGCGCGGATGGGCCGCGCCGAGCAGGTAATCTGGTGGAATCCGTTGTCGAAGCAGCCTTTTGGGACGGCGTAAATGCCTTGGGCTTTCATCTCCTCCCGCAAATAATCGCCCAAATCACCGTCCAGCGAGTCAAACACCTGGGCCGGTGTGCGAAAAGCGAAAAGGAGTCCCTGAACATTCGATGCCGGGACGAGGTTTCCAATGGAGCCGCCATTCAAGGTGAAAAAATCCAGTTCGCCGCTGACCACCATGTTAAGCGCGGCGGGATCACCTCCCGAGATCTTGTTGTTGTCCGGAAAAGTTTGAACTTGAACGCGTCCATTTGTTTCTGTTTTTACGGCGTCCCACATTTGCGTGAGCCATTTGTCCAGCGGACTGCCTGGCGGCTGGTTGTGGAACTGGCGCAATTCAAACTCCGCGGCGCGAGCGCGGCGGCTGATGAGCAGCATCCCGCTGGTGGCCATCAGGCCTCGTGCGAAATTCCTGCGAGAGATTTTGTGAAGCATGAATTTCTCCTGGGTGCGGCAGGCCGCTTCCGTTAAGACGCGTGCGGCAATTCGATGTCGAACAGGCCAGCGGCTCAAACAGGGTGCGGAAAAGCTCCCCCGGCATTTTGTCATTCCGAGCGGAGCGAGGAATCTCTCTCTTCTCATGCGCAAGAACCGAGGAGGGATTCCTCGCTCCGCTCGGAATGACAGAATTAACTATTTCTTTCACAACCTGTAAAGCCGAATTAAATCTGCGTGCGTGACGGCGCCTCTCAATGGCGTTCCCTACAAAGATTTACCAGTCACCCTCACGCTTATCAGGCTAACCCATCTGGCTCAGGGATCGGCCGAAATAAAAGCTTCGCGCGGCTTGATCGTCCCATCCCACGTTGCAGTGCGGGATGGACCATTTCTGGATTTTTGTAGGCTCGGTCACCGCCTTGCCCAGTGCGGGGCAAGACAAGCAGTAGGATCCTGCGTGCGTCCCGATCCAGATCAGATTGCGATCGAACTCGACGAAAACATTTTCCGTCGTGCCACGCCACCAGGAATCGTAATTATCAATCTCGCCTTCGAGGGGTGGCACAAACCAGGCGACCTCTTTCGGCTCGCTGGGGTTCGAGATATCGAAGACGCGGACTCCTGCATTAAACCAGGCGATAACGATGATTGCAGGATTGGAAGTGCCGGGTGCGAGCCAGCATTGCGTGTTGTGCGAACCAAAACGCCCGCGCGCAAAACAGAAGTCCGTGTAAGGAGCGTCGGGAGGCGCCGCGGGGCGAGGGAAGAAGCCGATGATCTTCGGATTTTTCGGATCTTTTACATCCATCATGTAGGGCGTGTGATAGTTTTCCCGGCAATCCGCTTCGAGCGCTTCGTGCACGGCGACGACTTTGTTCATAAGGCTTGGATGCGCTGCGTCGGCGATGACGGGATAGCAGGTGTGGAACGGAATGGTTCCGAAAGTGTCGAATTCATACTGCATGTGGCCATAAGGCTTGGGGTGCTTTATGTCCGACAAGTCCATAGCGTAAAACCCGAACGCGCCAAATCCGCCGTAGCCGATCGTGCCGCCGTCTTCGACGCGCTTCGGTACCGTGATGGCGCCGTGATTTCCAGTCCATGAGGTGTGGTCTCCGGCGAAGCGATATTTCTTGTATTCTTCTTCCTCACCTAATTTCTGTCCCGGGACCCACCACCTGGAAACCTCCTGCACTTTTGCGGGATCGGACATGTCCACAATCATGAGGGCATTGCTGTAGGGGCGCTGATGATTCTCCAATCGCAGCGTTTCGTCCCACCCGCAGTCGAGATAGGCGTACTTTCCGCCGTCATAAAAGTTGTGGTGAGTGCCGTTGCCTTTTTCTCCAGTGTTATATTCCTGCAACAGATTGGGTTTGGTGGGATCGGAGATGTCGTAGTTGCGGATTCCACGAAGCCCTTTAAAGGCGAGGATTTTGTCCCGCAATTCCTTGTCGTACTGCCCATGTGGATATTGAATATTCGCGCTGGTGAGCGGCTGCGCCGCCGTACACATCATGATCCATTTCTTGAGCTTGGTGTTGTACACGACCGCGCCACCGCCTTGAATCACGCGCTTCTTATTTAGCATGACCGGGCTCTTGGCTTCGCTGACGTCGACAAAATCTCCCCCGGCCGGCAAGAGTCGTTGTTTACCCTTGGCCCACATGGCCATGAGCGGCTCGCCGCCGCTGATGCTAGCGCCGGGTAGGTGAGAGATAATTTCCATGTTGTGGATATATTGCTTTTTGTCGAGATAAGTCAGCGAACCGAGCGAAAGGGGAATTTCCGGAGGTAGATTGGAGGTGTAAAGTCCCTGCACTTGCGCTCGTGAATTCGTGGTGCCCACAAATCCCGCGGCGGCCGCCCCCACCGCCGCTCCGACTGCGCTCTTCAGAAGCGATCTCCGGCTGATTCCTTTGCCGGTTTCCAAAAGTTTTTCAGAATTTTCGTTGGACGAGACGGAAGGCTTGCGAATCTTCGACATGGATCTCCTTTGCCCCCTTCTGATATTTGTGGGGTACAACCAAGCGCTCTTAAGAGGCTTGCGCAGAAATCATTACACCCAAATGTGCCCGCATGTGGCGCATCATACTCCAATACACCGCTGGTTACGCATTTGAAAAAACGCGAGCTGGACTGAACGCTGCGATTCGCGGCCAGCCCAGCCCGTTCTTGTGTTCCGGCGCTACTTCCAGGCCTGATACACCGGCTTCGCAAGCAGAAACGCGGGATTCGCACCGGGTCTGGGGGTGAATTTCTGTATGCGACCTGAGTCCACTTCGGCAACGTATAAATTGCCGTCCTGGTCCACGCTCAAACCGTGCACGCCCCAGAGGTAGCCGGGATAATCGCCCATGCTTCCCCAGGTGTAAAGCAAGTGGCCTTGCAGATCGTACTCGATCATTTTGTTGGTGGTGCGGTCGAAGGTCCAGATGGTGTTTCCGGATCCGATGTAGAGCAAGTGCAGACTGGAAGGCGGATTGTCAATCTTCCATTCGTAGAGATACTTGCCGTTTTCATCGAACACCTGGATGCGGTG
>Ga0210401_10000520_pt1 | contig 46695 bp, 44 predicted proteins | sample IncBWH32MmetaG_FD_150866 | JGI IMG/M metagenome (GOLD analysis project Ga0210401, IMG submission 150866) | Forest soil microbial communities from Barre Woods Harvard Forest LTER site, Petersham, Massachusetts, United States - Inc-BW-H-32-M | ecosystem: Environmental > Terrestrial > Soil >...
CCAGCAGGCCCGGACTAGATCGACGCCAATGGCCCATCCGGGTCCATCCCACAGATCGATCAGCATGGCTGACCAATCGACGACATCGGCGAAAGCCGTGCGGCAATATGGTCGTGGCTTTTTTCCCAGGGCATTCGAACCGATTTGAAGGTCTCCGGTTATCCAAGGTTTCCAGTCATCGAAAAAGGAGGGTCCACCATGAAGATCGTCGTGATCGGCGGCACTGGCCTGATCGGCTCGAAGACCGGCGCTATTCTGCGCCAGCGCGGCCACGAGGTCGTCGCCGCCGCGCCCAAAAACGGGGTCAACACGATCACCGGCGAGGGACTCAAAGAGGCGATGGCCGGCGCGCAGGTGGTGATCGACCTCGCCAATTCGCCTTCGTTTGAAGACAAGGCCGTGCTCAAATTCTTCGAGACCTCCAGCCGCAACCTTGTCGCGGCGGAGTCCGCGGCGGGCGTCCGGCACCATGTCGCGCTCTCTATCGTCGGAACCGACCGGACACCTGAAAACGGCTACTTCCGCGCCAAGGTCGCGCAAGAGAAACTTATCGAGGCTTCCGGCATCCCCTACACCATCATTCGCGCCACCCAGTTTCTGGAATTCCTCGGTGCCATCGCCGCTTCGAGTGCAGATGGAAATGTGGTCAGGGTCGCGCCCGGTCTGTTCCAGCCTATCGCGGCGGACGACGTCGCTGAGATCGTTGCCGATGTGGCGCTCGCGCCGCCGCGAAACGGCATCGTCGAGATCGCCGGCCCGGAACGGGCGCCGTTCAACGAGATCATCGCCCGCTATCTGAAGGCTGTCGGCGATCCGCGTGAAGTCGTTCGCGATCCTACGGCCCTGTACTGGGGCGGCCGGGTCGAAGAGCACTCGCTCGTCCCGTTGGGCGAAGCGCGCCTCGGCCGCATTGGTTTCGACGAATGGTTTCGCCGCTCACGGGCCGCAGCCTGATCCGCTGTCTCGGAACGTTACCGCTTCTTCCACCCGCCTCGATGCCCCGGCGCGCCGCCGGTCGAGCGCGGGGAGGGGCCGAACTCGGGCCCGGATTGGCGCGAGTCGTTGGGTTGGACGATTTTGCTTTGATCGCCGAACGGCTTTTCGGGCAGCGCGCGGTTCGTGCGAAAAGGCAATGACTCCGGGCCGTGCATTTCGTCGAGATGGGGTTTGTGGACCTTTGAGCCGGTCTTGCCGCCGCGGCTCGCTTTGACGGCGGACGACGCGCCTTTGTTCTTCATGGCACTGACCGGCAAGTTCGCGGCCTCGCCGTATTTCTTGGTGCCGGCATAGGCGCCGGCTTTCGACGCGACCCCGCGCTGCTTGATGGTGGGATCGTCGACCACGGCCATCTCGGTGGCGCGCAGCCGCTTGACCTCGTCGCGGAGCCGCGCGGCCTCCTCGAAATTCAGATCGGCAGCGGCCTCGCGCATCCGCGTTTCGAGATCGCCGAGCACGGCCTCGAAATTATGCCCGATCGCGATCACGTCGTCGGCCATGCCGCCGCCGCCGATCTCGACCAGCACATGGTCGCGCTCGTAGACGCTGTTCATGATGTCGCCGATGGATTTTTTGACGCTCTCCGGCGTGATGCCATGGGCGGTGTTGTATTCGACTTGCTTCTCGCGGCGGCGGTCGGTCTCCGCAATCGCGCGCTCCATCGAGCCGGTCATCTGGTCGGCATAAAGAATGACCCTTCCGTCGACATTGCGCGCGGCGCGGCCGATGGTCTGGATCAGCGAGGTCTCGCTGCGCAGGAAACCCTCCTTGTCGGCGTCGAGGATCGCGACCAGCGCGCATTCGGGAATGTCGAGGCCCTCGCGCAACAGGTTGATGCCGACCAGCGCGTCGAACGCGCCAAGCCGCAAATCACGGATGATCTCGATGCGCTCGATGGTATCGATATCGCTGTGCATGTAACGCACGCGGATGCCCTGCTCATGCAGGTATTCGGTGAGGTCTTCCGCCATCCGCTTGGTCAAGACCGTGATCAGCGAGCGATAGCCTTTCTGCGCCACCGCGCGGACCTCGCCGACGAGATCATCCACCTGCGTACGCGCGGGTCTGATATTGACCGGGGGATCGATCAATCCGGTCGGACGAATCACCTGCTCGACGAACACGCCGCCGGATTCGTTCAGCTCCCAGCCGCTTGGTGTTGCCGACACCGCGACAGATTGTGGGCGCATCATGTCCCATTCCTCGAAGCGCAGCGGCCGGTTGTCCATGCAGGAGGGCAGGCGGAAGCCGTATTCGGCGAGCGTCGCCTTGCGGCGGAAGTCGCCGCGGAACATGCCGCCGATCTGCGGAATGGTGACGTGGCTCTCGTCGGCGAACACCAGCGCATTGTCCGGCACATATTCGAACAGCGTCGGCGGCGGCTCGCCAGGACGGCGTCCGGTGAGATAGCGCGAATAGTTTTCGATGCCGGCGCAGCTTCCGGTCGCCTCCATCATTTCGAGATCGAAGGTGGTGCGCTGTTCCAGCCGCTGCGCTTCCAGCAGGCGCCCCTGGTTGTTGAGCTGGTCGAGGCGCAGCTTGAGCTCGCCCTTGATCGACTTGATCGCCTGCACCAGCGTCGGCCGCGGCGTCACATAGTGCGAGTTGGCGTAGATCTTGATGAACTCAAGCTCGTCCTGCTTGTGGCCGGTGAGCGGATCGAATTCCTCGATATTCTCCACGGTGTCGCCGAACAGGTTCACGCGCCAGGCGCGGTCTTCATAGTGCGCCGGGAAGATATCGATGACATCGCCGCGGACGCGGAAGGTGCCGCGGGTGAAATCGGCCTGGGTGCGCTTGTATTGCAGCGCGACGAGGTCGGCGATCAGCTGCCGCTGGTCGATGCGCTCGCCCTTCTTCAGCGCAAAGGTCATCGCGGTATAGGTCTCGACCGAGCCGATACCGTAGATGCAGGAGACGGAAGCGACGATGATGACGTCGTCGCGTTCGAGCAGCGCGCGGGTCGCCGAATGACGCATGCGGTCGATCTGCTCGTTGATCGAGGAATCTTTCTCGATATAGGTGTCGGTTCGCGGCACGTACGCTTCCGGCTGGTAGTAGTCGTAATACGAGACGAAATACTCGACCGCATTGTCGGGGAAGAAGCTCTTGAACTCGCCATAGAGCTGGGCGGCGAGCGTCTTGTTCGGCGCCAGGATCAGCGCGGGACGTTGGGTGGCCTCGATCACCTTGGCCATGGTGTAGGTCTTGCCCGAACCGGTGACGCCGAGCAGCACCTGGGTACGGTCGTTGCGGTTGATGCCTTCGACCAATTCCCTGATAGCGACGGGCTGGTCGCCCTTCGGCTCGTATTCGGATTTGATTTCGAAGCGGACGCCGCCTTCGCTTTTCTCGGGACGGGGCGGGCGGTGCGGCGTCCAGATTTTGGTGGCGCCGTCGTCGCCGCGAAACTCAGGCCGTCCGTCGCGGATCAGCGCTTCCAGCGCGTCGGCCGTGGCCTTGACGCCGAACGCCTCCATCTTGCTGCGCGGCGGGCGCGCCAGCGCTTCGTCGTCATCCTCGGCGGTCGGCAGGCCCAGTTGCCGCGCCAGTTCCGGATCAAGGGTGGGAATGGTCGCCGAGGTGCCGTAATTGGCTTGCGGCGCTTCCTCGAATCCCTTGGTCGAGGCGCGGGCGCGATGGGCGGCCGCCTCGCCGCCGGCGCGGCGGTCCCAGGAATTATCCGGCGGCGGCTGCAAACCGGTGGATGACCCAAGGCCGCTTTCGCCGCGGTTGATCGCGGGATTGAGCAGTTCCGCAAGCGCAGGCCCGATCGGTTGCACATCGGGCCTCGAAGCCTTCGAATTCGGAGCCTTGGAATCTGGCGCCTTCGATTTCGGGGTCTTGTCGCCGGGTTTTTTCGGGGAGGTGGGGGACTTCGCCATGTCTTCGAATATGGGGCGAGTCAGCGGCCGAGAAAAGGGCCACGGCGTGTTCAGGAACCCGAGGGCCCGACGGCCCGTTGCGTTGTCAGCAGTTGTCAGTACGGACCGCAGCCTGCAAAGTGGCTAAAATATCTTCACGTTGTATTTTTCAGGAAAATTCATGCCCGATATCCATCCGCTCGCCGGCAAACCCGTTCCCGCCTCAATGCTCGCCAATATTTCGCGGCTGGTGACGGCCTATTTCGCGGGCAAGCCCGATCCGAAAGTTGCCGCGCAGCGGGTCGCGTTCGGCACCTCAGGCCATCGCGGCTCGGCGTTCAACGACGCCTTCAACGAGGCGCATATTCTGGCGATCAGCCAGGCGCTGTGCGATCACCGCTGCGAGAAAAATCTCTCCGGCCCTCTGTTCATGGGCATCGACACCCATGCGCTGGCCGAGCCGGCGCTGGCCAGCGCGCTGGAAGTGTTCGCGGCCAACGGCGTCGAGGTGATGATCGATGCCCATGACGGTTACACGCCGACGCCGGCGATCTCGCACGCGATCCTCACTTACAATAAGGGTCGAACCGAGGGCCTCGCTGACGGCGTCGTGGTCACGCCCTCGCACAATCCGCCGGAAGATGGCGGCTTCAAATATAACCCGCCGAATGGCGGACCGGCGGATACCGACATCACCGGCGCGATCGAGCGCGCCGCCAACCGCTATCTCGAGACCGATCTTGATGGCGTCAAGCGCATCCCCTACGAGCGCGCGCGCAAAGCTGCTTGCGTGCATCGCTACGACTACGTCACGCCCTATGTCGCCGATCTCGCGGACGTGCTGGACATGGAGGCGATCCGCGGCGCCGGGGTCAAGATCGGCATCGATCCCCTGGGCGGCGCGGCGGTGCGCTACTGGGAGCCGATCATCGAACGCTATGGGTTGAACGCAACGCTGATCCGCGATGAGGTCGATCCGACCTTCCGCTTCATGACGCTCGACTGGGACGGCAAGATACGGATGGACTGCTCCTCGCCTTACGCGATGGCGCAGCTGATCGGCATGCGCGAGAAGTTCGACGTCGCCTTTGCCAACGATACCGACGCCGATCGCCACGGCATCGTCACCCGCTCCAACGGTTTGATGAATCCGAACCATTTTCTAGCTAGCGCGATCGCGTTTCTGTTCGAGCATCGCCCGCAATGGCGCCAGGACAGCGCGGTCGGCAAGACCATCGTGTCGAGCGCGATCATCGATCGCGTGGCGAAAAAGATCGGCCGTCATGTGGTCGAGACGCCGGTCGGTTTCAAATGGTTCGTCGATGGTCTCATCGGCGGCGGCTTCGGCTTTGCCGGCGAGGAGAGCGCGGGCGCCTCGTTCCTCCGCAGAGACGGATCGGTGTGGACCACCGACAAGGATGGCCTGATCATGGGGCTGCTCGCCGCCGAGATCACCGCGCGGACCGGGCGCGACCCGAGCCAGTTGTTCGATTCCCTGACCAAGGAACTGGGCGTGCCGTTCTACGCGCGGATCGATGCGCCGGCGACACCGCAACAGAAGAACATGTTCAAATCGTTGTCGGGCGAAAAGCTCGCGATGAAGGAATTGGGCGGCGAGATGGTGCGCGCGACGCTGACAACGGCGCCGGGCAACGGTCAATCGTTCGGTGGCATCAAGGTCGTGGCCGATAACGGCTGGTTTGCGGCGCGCCCCTCAGGTACCGAGGACGTCTACAAGATCTATGCGGAGAGTTTTCGCAGCGACGCGCATCTGCGCCAAATCCAGGACGAGGCGCGAAGTGCCATCGCGCGTGCGTTCGCGGGATGAGGCCTTGCTCTTACGCGGCCGATGAAGGCGCGGGCGTCGGACTGACGATGTCGAGGTGAATCCCGCCGCAGCGGGTGCACCGCATGGTCCAGTATTCGGCGCCGGCGCGCCCGTTGATGATGCGCAACACCCGAAGCTGGCTATCGCAATCGGGGCAGTTGGATCTCACGCCGGGAGCGTTGGCCTTTGAGTCACGCATGGGCGGTCTTCCGCTTTCGCTCCGACGTCACCGATCGCCGGTTGAGGTAGTCGATGCGGGTCTTTGCGTCAGCGATCGCCGCTTCCGCATCGGACCAGGCGAAGCCGACCTCGAGCTCGGGAAATGACACGCCGTCGATGACGACGGGTTCAAAATCCTCGCGCCTGATCCTGGCATGCCAAAGCCCTTTGCCAGCTTCGAAAGCCTCAATTTGAAAGCCATCATGGGTCATGTTTGTCACATCTCCGCCGATCCGAGGCGCATAAGGAAACCACGCCTTCCGCCGAACGCGTATGAACTGGTTCACACTTTCGGGAGAAGTTGGCCCGAATCCGCTCCGCAGCCTATATAAGCGCTGCACAAACAGGAGCGATTCGGTGGTGGAGGTGGCCAATTCGCTGGTCCTTGACCTCGTTGAGTGGGTGGCCCGGGAACCGCGGCCGTATTCGGAGGTGATCGCGACCTGGCGGACGTCATGCCCGCGGCTGACGATCTGGGAGGACGCGGTTGATCTGGGTTATGTCACCCGCGCCAACGGCGCGATGGTCGTGGTCACCGAGGGCGGCAGGCAATGGCTGCGCGCGCACGGCCGTTTGAGCTGAGTGGTTGAGGTTCAGGACAATGAATATCTGGAGGTCCGCGCGAGCAGGGGCGCTCGCGACTGTTGTTGCGGCAATTGCGACGTTCGACGTCGCACCGGCGTTCGCCGCCGAGCCGGTCTACGACCCGCAGGTCGGCAGCCGATGGACGGTCGAGACCGAGGCCCGCAGCGAAGAGGTGAGGCCCGACGGAACGGCGACCTCACTGACCAGGACGCGCGGCGAACTGACCATCGAGCAGAAGACGGCGGATGGATTTCGAGTTTCCTACGTTCAGCGTGACGCCACCGTCGAAGGCAATGCGCGGAGCGTCCCGCTGAGCCGCGCCTACATGAAGGTGCTGGAGAATGTGGTGATCCGCGCCAGCACCGATCCGGCCGGCAAGCCGTTGCGCATCGACAATCTCGATGAGGCCAGGGCAGCAATGCGCGACGCGGCGAGCGGACTTACGGAGCAGTTCGATCGCCGGCCCGCGACGCGCGCGCTGTTCGATCAATTGATGTCGCAACTGGTGGAAGTGGGCGCCGAGAATGCCGCCTCGGTTTACGTTGATGCGCTCGGAGTGCTGGCGGTCGCGCAGAATACCGGGATGAAAGCCGGCGACTTCAAACAGGTCACGAAGCCCGCGGAAAATCCGCTCGGCGGCGATGCGCTGAAATCGACCGAACGATTTGAACTGGTCGATGCCGATGCGGCGCGGCTGAAGTTCGTCAGTGTCACGTCCGTCGACGCCGCTGACATGAACGAGTTCATGCAATCCTTTGCGAGGGGTTTGCTGGCGGCTTCCGGCGACAGCGTCACGCCTGAACGGGTGCGGCAGCTCGTCAACTCGATGGTGTTCTCTTTCGACAAGCGCGCCGAATTCGAGGTCGAGGGCGGCATGACGCGGAAGGTCGCCGAGAATTCGAGAACGGTGTTTCGCGGCCTGGAACAAAACCTGATCCAGAGCGAGATGCGGACGATTACGGTGACGCCCGCGCCGTGAGCTGACGTCTCACGCCGGGCCGTATATCGCTCACTTCGCCGCGATGGCCAAAAGGCTGTCATTGACTTGGGTCAGCCTTTGCGGTGAACTTCATGCATCCGCATCTTTTTTCAATTCGCAATGTTTCGGGAAGGAACGCCGGGATGATCGACCTGTATTACTGGACCACGCCGAACGGTCACAAGATCACGATGTTTCTCGAGGAGACCGGGCTGAAGTACAAGATCTTCCCGATCAACATCGGCAAGGGCGATCAGTTCAAGCCGGAGTTTCTGGCGGTCGCGCCGAACAACCGGATTCCGGCAATGGTCGATCATGAACCGAAGGGCGGGACAAAGCCGATCTCGATCTTTGAATCCGGCGCGATGCTGCTCTATCTCGCCGAGAAGACCGGCCGGTTCCTGCACGGCGATCTCTATGGCCGTTACGACGTCATTCAATGGACGTTCTGGCAGATGGGCGGTCTCGGGCCGATGGCGGGGCAGAACCATCACTTCCGCAACTATGCGCAGGACAAGATTCCATACGCGATCGACCGCTATGTGAACGAGACCAACCGTCTCTATGGCGTACTCAACAAGCGGCTCGCGGACCGTGAATTCATCGGCGGCGAATATTCGATCGCCGACATGGCCTGTTATCCCTGGATCGTGCCCTACAAGAATCAGGGGCAGGAGATCGAGCAGTTCCCGCATCTCAAGCGATGGCTTGGGACCATCGGCGAGCGGCCGGCAACGGTGCGTGCTTACGCGCTCGCCAAGGACGTCAATCCGAACTTTGGACAACCTTCGGCCCGCACCGAGGAAGAGCGCAAGCTTCTGTTCGGGCAAACCGCCGCGGTGGTGAAGTAACTTTTTAATAGCCAAACACGACACGCAACTTTGCGTGGGGTGTCGATGACAAGCGTCTCCAGTTGATCCAATATGGATCGGTGGCGGCGGGACGAATGTGTCTGTCCGGAAACTTCGAGCACCGCGCATCGCATTTGTGACGACAGGAGACAAGAACTTGCGTGACGGAATTTCTGCGCTTCGCATCGGTGTGACTTTGGCGGTGCTGGTCACCGGCAATATTCTCGGCTCGTCTTTGGCGCTGGCTCAATCCACGTCCCGCACCGACCCTCTGCTCAATAGCGGGCCTCCGGTGTGGGACACCAACCACGACGGCATCTTCACGTGCGAGGAGTGGAAGAAGTTCATGGAGCAGCTGTTCGCTTCAGCTGACAAAGGCCGCAAAGGGTTTCTCACTCGGCAGGAATTCGAGGCGATCAAGAAAGCCGATCCAAGTCTCGCCGATGCCGATTTCGGCTATTTCGACGAGAACCAGGACGGCAAGGTCTCGCGCAACGAATTCGTCGAAAAGCCGAGCGTGTTCATCCTGCGCTTCGACCGGAACGGCGACTGCCGCGTGACGCCGGATGAGTTGAAGGCGGCAACGACCCCGCAACCGACCGGTGGGCCCCAGGATCGGCCGCGCGACCGGTTTCATTGAGACCCAGATTGGGTAGCGATGCGCCGGCATGTGCATCGCCACGCTACGGCCTGTTCGGTTCTGATTGAATCAGAACCGGGCACTGGTCTTTTGTTTTGACGCGCTTTCCTCGGGTTCCGTACGCCGGATCTGTTACTTGTGTCGCGCCAGGAGCGTCTGCCCCAGCTCCACACTCGGCTCGAACTTGTCGCGCGTGCGCGTATAAAGCGTGCCTTCCATGCGGCCGATCAAATCCAGTTTTGCCGCGTCGACATAAAGACGTTCCGGATCGAGCACCGCCTCGTCGCTGACATGCTCTCTGGTTTATCCGCCAGGCTAGCCCGGAACTGGCCGCCGTCGTTTCGCGCTACTTGCTGGCCGACCTGCGCGCCTTGCAAGCTCCCTTCATCATCCCCAACCATCTGGCGCAGGCCGATCCGCTGATTCAACGTTTCGAACGATGGGCGCGCGAGCATCTCAAGGAAGGGTTTTCGCTGCAGGAGGCCGCCGACGCGCTGGCGACGAGCGCACGCACCCTGCAACGCCGCTGCGAAGCGGTGCTCGGCAAATCTCCGCTTTCCTACTTTCAGGATCTCCGGGTGGAACGCGCGCAATCTCTGCTCCACGGCAGCGGTCTCGACCTCGACGCCATTGCCGCCGAGGTCGGTTACGTCGATGGAACGACGTTACGAACGCTGTTGCGCGGACGCCTGGGACGAGGGGTGCGAGAGCTTCGTGCTAACCTGCGCTGAGAACGCGGCTTTCCGCCGCGCGCCGAAATAGGTGCCGCCAGAACGGACACGGCGATAGTTTAACGCGAGGTCTGCTCTGCATCCGAAAGTGAACATCGCCACCCAAGCCGGATGTATCCGCTGAGGGCCAGAGGCAGACGTGGTGAAAGGCTACTTCGGCGCTTGTGGCATGGCCGAGGAATGATGGTCGACTATGAGCCAATTTCCGCCGTTGTTTACATACGTGAAGCTGTAGCGCGCGGGGAAGATTTTGGTCTCTCCGTCCTTGACATAGGAGAACGTATAGTAGCCCGAATTTACGGCAGTATTGCCGTATATGCGGATTAGCTGATCGCCGAACGTGACCTTCAGGCCGGGAAGAACCTTAAAGGCCGACACGAAATAATCCCGTAGTGCCGCCCGATCGCCCCGAATTTTCGGCGACAGTGTTCCCCAGAGCACGGCGTCGTCGGAATAGAGCGGCAATACTTTGTCTGGATCGTCCTCGCCAAGAGCGCCCGCCCATGTCGAGGCCGCCGCCGCGACTTCCTCCTTCGGTCCGGCCCAGGCGACCGTAGCAAACGACACGAGGATGATGCTCAATCCGAGTCCTGCGCTCGCGGCTTTTAGAGAAGATGTCACGGACTTTCTCCAATGCTGGTTGATCCCAGCGATTTTGGTCGCAGCGCATTGCCCGTCAAGCACGAAAAGCGTTTGTCGCGTTTGGTCAGAAGCGGAACAGGCTCAGCTTGAATCCTGTGTCGGTTCTGCCGTCAGAAGCGGACACTGCGAGACCCGCTCTTCGACAGAGACGGCGGCTGCCGCGTGACCCCGGCGCATTCGCCAAGGCTTTCTTCAAGCACAAAAAGGCTTTCTTCGAGCACAAAGTGGCCTCGGACTGAGGGCCATCTCTGAAGCCAACCCGTAACGTTTTGATACGGAGGATCCCCCCGGTCGCGGGATCGCTCCTCCGCGCAGACCGGCGCGGTGAACGACGCCGTTGCTGTTCATCACAGCAACTCTGACCGCTCAATGTCCGCTCATGGGATGGTCCGGCCGTGCTCCTACCCGGTCAGCGATAAGCTGGCCAGAGGTAGCCAGACAAGCAGGATTCCCCGTGTTCGCTGGCCGCATCAGACTTGGCGCGTCAGGTGATGTGGTCCTATACTTTCCATCGTCCGCCTTAGAAGATTGCATTAAGGTCCTCGCCGGCGGTCGACCTGCCGGAGGTTTGCCGCTGTCTGCGGATGACGTTGGACGGAGAAACGCCAATGAACTCCACACCGAATGCAAAGGATGACTTGATCTCGCGCGCCGATGAACAAATCGCGCGTGCCTACGACCAAATCGCGCGCGCCGATGAAGAGCTTGCGCGTGTGTCTGAAAAGATCTCAAAAATTGGGCGCGATCCCGTACACGAACCTTCGGTTGGATCAGCTGCGCAGCCACCGCGCCGGAGGCTTGCGCGGCATGGCCTCGTCGGCCTGCTGTCGGCGGTATGTATCGCGGGCATCGTCGCTTTCGTATTGCAATCGTCTCATGGCGGCGTGATGCTGATTGGCGCCCAATGGGTGCCGCAGCTCATTTCCACGCCATCCTTGCCATCAAAAACCCCACCGTTTCCTGCGCAACCCGATTCATCCCCCGTTCAAGTGACCGCGGCGGAGGCAGCGCCGCTGCAAGCCGCACCGTTGTCCCCCACTGGACCGCAGGACGCTGCTACGGTTGCCCCGGCGGCTCCAGACCTGACACAGTTGCTGCAAAAGCTGACGGGCGATATCGCAAATCTAGAGCAAGCGGTGGAACGCCTTAAGGCACAGCAAGACCAAATGGCCAGCGACAATGCAAAAGCCATTGGGCAGCTCAAGACGAAGCAGGAAGACATGGCGCGCCTGCTCGCCAAGGTTTCCGAGCAAAGCGCGTCACCGAAGACATCTCCGCCTTCGGCAGGACCTGCCCTGTCGACGCAAACGAGAATACAGCCGGCGCCACCGCCGCGCCGGTTGCATTCTCCGCGGTGGCAATACTACTACGACGACGACTGGTAACCGCGGTACCTTCTCCGCCAGCACGCCGGAAAAGCGCAAAAGTTCGCGCCGGTTTTGGGGTTCATATCGGGAGTTCAACGCAACCAGGAGGAAAAGCTGATGATGAAGGTCCTTGCCATCGCGTGCGTAACCATGCCGGCTATCGTGGTATCTGCCATCGCACAGCAGCCTGCGATCAAGCGCACCGTGCTTCGCAGCATCGATTATCCGGCGGGCTATACCACCGTGACGGCGTTTATTGAGATCGCGCCGGGCGCTTGCGCGGGTCGCCACACCCATCCGGGGATTGACAGCGGTTACGTCATACAGGGCGACTTCGTGCTCAAAATCGAGGGGAAGCCCGAACAGACCCTTAAGGCGGGCGACTCATACGAGACGTCGCCTCAAACGCCCCACGATGCTTGCTCGGTATCAGGCAACAAGCTGATCGACACCTTTGTCATAGAGAAAGGCAAGCCGCTGGCATCGCCGGCGCCCTGATCCGGCGCAGACGCTCGCAATGGCCGCGCGTACGTTACCTCAAAACAGGCCACTACTCGTCCCAAACGCGCTCGCCGCACCTTTCACATTTGAAAAGGCGAATTCTCTTTCCCTGTTCGGGATCGAGGAATTGATGGGTGAGGCGAAGGGCGGCGGCACACGCTGGGCAGTGCAGAAACCGATCTCGATCTTGCGCCAGCGTCTTTTGATTGTCCTGCATGCGCCGCCCCCTGCTACCGGCGCTAAGCTCATAAGTGAACTTTTGTTCCCGAAATTGAGATTAGGACGCTTCCAGATTCAAACTAGGCCACTAGGGGTCGAACAGGCCAGTACCCGGCGCCTTTAGGGAGCGGATTGGCACGCATCGGCGGCTTGATCGTCTCCACTCTTACGCACTGACTGCCGTGTGGATGGCACGGCAATGTTGTGCCAAACCGTCGTGCGAGACCACGAATTCCTTCAACGGCGTCTCGATGTCGTAGAAATAGATGTTGGCGATGAAGCCATAGATGCCGGCGTCGATGGTCGTCGGTCTGTCGCCATGCACATAGCCTTGCCGCGGGATCAGGTTTGCGAGCGCGGCGAGGTCGGCAAGCCCGCGGGCCATCGCGGCGTCAGCCTCGAAGCGGCCGATGCCCTGGAAATAATAGCGCTGAGCGTTGAACTCCTTGGCCTTCATCAACCCGTCATCGGTAAGGCTCGGATGCTCGCGCTTGAGCGCATCGCGGAACTGCGGCCAGTAGCGCTCGTCCTTCCAGCGCGAATAGGACATCACCCAGTAGAGATCGTCGAGCGTGCGCGTGGCGAGGAGATTGGTTGTGCGCTGCGCCGGTGTCAGTGCCGCGTCCAGCGTCACGCCATATTTTTTGGTGACATAGCCAAGGATGGTCTCGCTGTCGCCGACCGTGTCATGGCCGTCGACGATATAGGGTAGTTGTCCGCGCGGCGCCTTCGACGCATCGAAAATGTGTTCATGCCGGAATGGTACGCCGGCAAGCTTCAGAAAAGCGAATACCTTCAGGCCATAGCCGTTGTTGTCGGCGACGCCGAACAGCGGCGGATAGGAATAGAGCGTGAGCATGGTGGCCCCGTCACTTTCAAGATGGCTGCAGGCTACTTCAAAATGGATCAGTCAGCCCAATTGCCCGGCGGCCTTTTCCAGCAAGGCCCACGCCTCCTCGCCATATTTTGCTTTCCAATCCGCGTAGAAGCCAGCCTTCTTCAAGACGTCGCGGAATGGCGCCGGGTCCGTATCGTTGAAGGTGATGCCTTTCTGCTGCAACGAGCCCGCCAGGTCGTCATTGAGCTTGGTCACCGCGTCGCGCTGCCTGATGGCGCTTTCGTTGAAGCTTGCCGCGACCTTCGCCTTGATGTCGTCAGGCACGCCGCGCCAGGTGCGGTTGCTCGTCACGATCCAGGAGCCATCCCAGACGTGGTTGGTCCGCGAACAGAATTTTTGAACCTCGTAGAACTTGGACGTCTCGGCAACGACCAGCGGGTTTTCCTGTCCGTCGACAACGCCGGTCTGCAGCGCCGTGTAGACATCGGCAAGATTGATGCTGGTCGGCGCGGCGCGAAGCGCCTTGAACAGGGACACGTAGACCTGGCTGACCGGAACGCGAATCTTGAAACCTTCCAGATCGGACGGATCCCTGATCGGTTTCTTGCTGGTGGTGATCTGCCGAAAGCCGTTGTTCCAGATTTTTTCGAACGCATAGAGCTCCGCCTTCTCGAAACCCTTGCGAATGAGCGCGCCGAGCTCGCCGTCCATCGCGGGCCAGACAGCATCGGCATTCTTGAAAGCGAAGCCCGTTCCATTGATGGCGGCGATCGGTACCAGCGTCGCGAAGATCAGTCCGCCGGTGGAAAAGAAATCGATGGCGCCGGAGCGCACCTGCGACAACAGATCGCTGTCGCCGCCGAGCTGGCTGTTCGGGAACACGCCGATATCGACCTTGCCGCCGGTGTCTTGCCTGATCCGGGCGGCGGCCTCGATCGCGAATGTATTCACGGGATGGGTGGCGGAGAACCCATGGCCGAGTTTCCACGAATAGTCTGCCGCCACCGCGCGCGCGATATAAGGCATCGCGAGGCCGGCGCCGCCCAGGCCCGCAACAACCGCTCGACGAGACAGGATCACGCGCGCGACCGGCGGTCGGCTATTTTGGCATCGGGATGGCGATCGCCTTGTCATTGGCGCGGTCTCCGACCCACAGAGTATCGCCGACGGGCTCGATCGCGGTCGGCCGGGTGAGGCCGTCGAGAATGGTGACGACGGTGGCCTGATCGCCATTGACGGTGACCACGCTGGCGCGGCCGTTCCGGTTCTCGGTGAGATAGAGCTTCCCGTTGGCGGCGCGCATGCCGTCCGGCCCCTTGATCGGGCGATCGGGCCAGATCTGCACCGGCGCGCCCGCCTTGCCGGCCGCATCAAGCGGAACACGATAGAGATTGTTCGAGATCACGTTGTTGACGTAGAGCTCGCTGCCCAAAAAGGTGATGCCGTCAATGCCGTCGAGCGTGCGGTCCTCGATCAGCAATTCGGGCTCGGAGGCGCCGGGCTTGAGACGGAAAATCTTGCTGCCGAAGGTGTCGGCGATATAGAGCGCCTTGTCCGGCCCGACCACGAAATCGTTGCACAGGTTGATGTCGCCGGGGAGCGGCCAGCGGAATTTCGGCGAACCACTGGTCAGATCGAAGCTGCGCAGAATCGAATGGCGGTTCTTGCCGGTGCCGATGATTTGACAAGCCCACAGCGTGTTGGTCGGGCCATCAGCCAGCACACCGAGGAAGCTGACATTGCCCTCGGCGGCGCCGACGTCGATGAAGACCTTTGCCTTAGTCTCACCCTTCGCGGCTCGATAGATCACGGGCTTCGCGGCGCTGCCGAGGATCAGCGAACCGTCCGGTGTTTCAGTAACGCTCTCCGGATCCGAACCCGGATCGGTGGTGACGACGAGCTTGGGCTCGGCGGCCTGCGCGGTGGAGCAGACCAGCAGCGCTGCTACTGCCAAACCCAGTAAAGAAGGCAGACTCCCCCTTGTGTATCCGTTTAACGGCATTTGTTGTTCTCTCCCCTTGCGGCCCGCCGGAATTGGATCACGGGCTCTGTTCGCTTCACATTGGCGATTTCGATTATTTAAGCGGTAACTCGTGTTGAAACACAAGTTTTAGATTGGCACGAAGACGGCCGACTCAAACCTTCGTGATGGAGTCGCGGAGTTATCCGAGAGAGTAAGAGCCCCGGGGCAGGGACCTCAGGTATGCGCCGGCCAGTGCCGCTCGCGGAACCAGCCCCGATATCCCGACATCTTCGCGCGCTGCGCCTGTGGCGCATGACGCTTGCATGTCGATGCCTCTTCGCTGTTTTCAGGTGCGGCCCATCGAAGCTCAGCGCAGTCGTTCGGATTGTAGGCCATCTCGAAATCGGTTGCCCGATCGACCACGTCCTTGACCGATAGCGTCCAGGGCGAGCCGTCGCTGCGCGTATAGGTTACTTTGCGTGAGGCAAGTTCGGAATTGAGCACGCTTTGCAACTCGTTCTTCATATCGGCCACGCTCTTGCCGGGCGGTATCGCGTAGCGATTCGATCGGCGCGCGAAGCGATCGGGAAATCCCCGCACCACGTCGATAGCGATCAACAGACGAAGATCGCGCGCCGGCGTCGAGTAGTCCTCCCAGGCGCCGGTGGTCTCGAAGATCGAAGGGCCATCCGGCATCGAGGCGTCGCCGGGTGTTTTGGCCTGATATTTTCGTCCGTTCTCCACCGCCGTGACGCGGGTCTTGATCTGCTCGCTGAGGCTCGTGATCGCGTCCGACATCGCGCGGCCGGGATCGAGCGGCTCGGGCGACATGACATCATCCATGCGGTCGTAGAATTCCTCGGCCGTGATCTGCGACTGCTCGGTCGAGAAATCGGCATATTGCGGATTCTTGGCGATTTCGGCATTGCCCAGCCGCCGCAACGGGCCGCCATTCTCGCGCAGGATCGGGCGGAAATGCTTGAAGCCGGGCGTGCCGAGCGCAGGTTCGTGCACGAACAGGAAATTGCCGCGCCAGAAACGCTTGCGCGTGATCGATCCGTCAGGTTCGGCGTCGACGGCAAGGAACACGCCCGGCGTGCCGTTCACTTCCGGCACCCGGCGCACCAGCATGAGCACGTGGCCGTAGGGGTCGGCGTACACCGTGCCCGGGCGCAGCGTCTCTTTCGTCAACGGCACGATGTAGAAATCGGCGTTGTCGTCGCCGGCGCGCACGGCACCGGTGTGCACGACATCGCCGACGTCACGCAGATATTCGCCGAAATTCGTCGGACGCTTCGGCTTGGGCGGCGGCGCCTTCGCAGGCGGCGTTATGGCCGGCGTTTCGGCCGGCGGCTCGGATTGGCCGAACAACCGCAACAAGCTCGACCTCTGCGGCGGCGGAGGGGCGGGTGGGGCATCCGCTGCCGGCACTCCTGCATCCTGCTCGGGCGGCGGAGGCGGACGCGTGACTTCGGGATGCTCGACGTCGAACCACTGGTAGCATTTCGGCGGCCTGCCGCCGAAACCGCGCGAGCAATTCGAATAGCCGAACGGCAGTCCCATCTTGAAGGCGAAATAGGCGCGCAGGAAATAGACGAAGTCCGCGCAATCCGGCCGAAGCCCGGTTTGCGTCGTGTCCTCGTTGCGGCCGAGATAGTTGTGCAGGAAATTACGCGAGGGATCGCGCAGTACCTCGTACCAGACCTTCCAGTTCAGGTCCTGATCGGGCGGCGCATCGAACAGCTTCTCGATCCATGCCGAGAACAAGGCTTCGTTCGTGCTGTTCCAGTTATTGCGCGTCTGCCAGATGCTGCCCGCCGGAATTTTGAAAGGCTCGGGCTTGCGGGCGCCCACAGTGATGTCGCGGGTCACCGGGCCGCAATCGCCTGATTGACGTTCCAGCGTCGCGTGCCAGGTGCCGGCGGCTGGGGCCGCGACCTCGGCGAACCAGGAGTAAGGCGGACCTTCGTGCCGGTCGGTCGATTTGACCGCGACCTTTCCGTCCGGCGCGATCAGCGACAGGCTGCCCTCGACCGGCTTCTCGGCGATGACCATGACGCGCAACGGCGCGCCGGACCACGGCGCGAACGGCGATGGCAAGACGGTGACATCGGCGCAGGCGTTGGACGCCGCGGCAGCCGGGGCTATCTGGAAAAACCCGACTGCGATCAGCGAGATCGCCGTGGCAGCGGCGGCAAAGCGGCGCCCTGGAAGCATTCGGATATAAACCTTGCTAAAGTAGCTTGGAACTCATTCGGCCCGGCGGGTGGTCGGATCGCAGGATAGCCAATCGGAAGGGACGAGTCATTGCGAGCTTTAAGGGCTGGGTTGAAAACTCGCTGCGGCCGGTTTGACGTCCTGATCGCCTGCCTGTGGTTGGTGGTTGGGGTTCCAACCGCCAACGCAGCCTCGATGCGGCCCGTGGCCGCCGAAAAGGCCATGGTGGTCACGGCGCAGCACCTTGCGACAGAGGTCGGAGTCAACGTTCTCAAGCGTGGCGGCAACGCGGTCGATGCGGCGGTCGCGGTGGGATATGCGCTCGCGGTGGTCTATCCGGCCGCCGGCAATCTCGGCGGCGGCGGCTTCATGACGATCCGGTTTGCCGATGGGCGCAAGACGTTCCTCGATTTTCGCGAGAAGGCGCCGCGGGCCGCGAGGCCGGACATGTACCTCGACAAGGACGGAAACGTCATCAACGGCCTGAGCACGACCGGATGGCTGGCGGTCGGCGTGCCCGCCACCGTCTCGGGTCTCGAATATGCGCGAAAGAAATACGGCTCAATGACGCGCGCCGCTTTGATCGGGCCTGCGATTGAACTCGCCGAAGACGGATTCATTCTGGATCAGGGCGATGTCGACATGCTTGCCTCTGCAACCGACGACTTCAGGAAATTTCCGTCGACCGGCGACATCTTCCTCAACAAGGGACAGCCCTTTGTTGCGGGCGAGAAACTCGTGCAGCGCGACCTTGCCAACACATTGCGCTTGATCCGAGCGCAGGGCGCCGATGGCTTCTACCGCGGCAAGACCGCGGCCGCCATCGTCAAGGCGAGCCGGGCTGGCGGCGGAATCATCGATTCAGAGGACCTGCAGAGTTACAGGACCAGCGAACTTCCACCCGTTGAGTGCGATTACCGCGGCTATCACGTGATCTCGGCGCCTCCGCCGAGTTCGGGTGGCATTGCCATCTGTGAGATGCTGAACATCCTGGAGGGATACCCGCTCCGGGAACTGGGCTGGGGATCGGCGCTAGCGCTGCATTACGAGATCGAGGCGATGCGTCGCGCCTTTGCCGATCGCAACACGCTGCTTGGTGATCCCCATTTTGTCAGCAACCCGGTCGAGAGGCTGATCGACAAGAGCTACGCCGCAAAAATCCGGAATTCGATCAAGCCCGACAAGGCCGGGATCTCCAGCGAACTCGGCAAGGATGACATCGCGTCTCACGAAGGCAGCAACACCACGCACTTCTCGATCATCGACGTCCATGGCAACGCCGTCTCATTGACCTATACGCTGAATGACTGGTTTGGCGCGCGGGTCGTCGCGTCAGGCACCGGCGTGTTGATGAATGACGAGATGGACGACTTCACACCAAATCCGGGCCGGGCCGATGTTTACGGGGTCGTGCAAAGCGAGGCGAATGCGATCGCGCCGGGCAAGATACCCCTGAGTTCGATGAGCCCCACGATCATCACCAGGGATGGCAAGCCGGTCCTTGTTCTCGGTACGCCAGGCGGCAAGCGCATCATCACCGCAGTGCTGCAAACCATCCTAAACGCCGTCGATTTTCAAATGAACATTCAGGAAGCCGTCGACGCCCCACGCATCCACCATCAATGGCTGCCGGACGTGACGAACGTGGAGCCGTATGGTCTCTCGCCGGATACCCGCAAGATCTTGGAAGGAATGGGATACCGTTTTGGTGATTCGCCGCCTGCGAACCACGTCGCTGCGATCATGGTCGGTGCGCCCAGTCTCGAAGGAAAGGCGATCGGCCGTAACAGGTTCTACGGGGCGAATGATCCCCGTCGCGGCACCGGATTGGCGCAGGGCTATTAAGGAATCCGGCCGTAAAAGGCCCTTTTCCACCTGGTTTCGCCCTGGCGCACATGCGATCGCCGGCGGATGGTTGCCTCCACAGGCCCATGGGGATACCAAGGGATGGACCACCAAACGTCTCGATTATGCCTTACTTTTGGGCTCCAAATACGATAGTTTATAGTGCGTTAACGACTGCTCGACTAATCCTTGGGGGATTTAGTGCGACCTCGTCGAGTTGGAAATGGGGGCTCGATGGCGCTTGACGCCGCGAAAGCCAGCAAACCGTCACGGCGTTCGAGACGGCCCAGGAGAGCCTTGCTTGCCCTGGCGGCAATCGGGTGTGCGCTGCTTGTTGCCGCCTGGATTACCAATTCCACTCTCCCCACGTTTGCTTCCGCAGCCCTGCCGGGAAATTCCACTTCGTTCGAAGATCGCTTCCTTGCGCCGATGCCCGCCAGCAGCGCGGCGTTGGGACAGCTGAAACGCTCCGCGCTCGCCGCCGTACAGTCGGAGTTTACAACCGCCAAGGAGGCGCTTGAATCGAGGTGGCTGCCGCAGGATTTTCGTCCCGCGATTGCGCCCGAGGAAGAGCCCCGCGTCGCTGTCACTGCTGTGACGAAGCCGACGGCGACCGACGGAATTCCGCTGCCGAGATCCCGCCCTGCGGCGGCAGATCAGCTGGCGCAAGCGAGCCAGGTCGTGGCCTTCGCGTCAGCAGTACAAACAGCCATACCAACGATGTCATCTGCCGACAGCTCGCCGCCTCGGCCGGCCGAGCGCTCGGCGATGCAGAAGTTCTCCGACATGTTGAAGACCCGCGTGACCTTGGCCTCGCTCGGGCTTGGCAAGGCGCCGGACCTCGCTGCGCTCGGCTACGACAATGAGACCGCCGTCTATGACCTCGCGGCGCACGCCGTCTACCTGCCGAACGGGACGGTGCTCGAGGCGCATTCGGGAATGGGCAGTCTGCGCGACGATCTTGAACATGTTTCCGTGCCCAACCTCGGGGCGACGCCGCCCGCGGTCTATTCGTTGAAGCCGCGCGAGAAGGATTTTCACGGCGTTGCCGCGATACGCATGACGCCTGTTGACGGCAGCGATATCTTCGGCCGTTCGGGGCTGCTCGTGCACAGCTACATGCTCGGTCCCAACGGCGATTCCAACGGCTGCATCTCGGTCAGGGAATATGACCGGTTTCTCAAGGCCTTCAACGACGGCCAGTTTACCCACATCGCGGTCGTTACCAGCGTGAAGGCCATGATCCTGGCCCAGCAAAGCGCCGAGTGACCCGCCTTCCTACCCGTGAAATCTCAATTCGATTGAGCTGACGGCGCCGGCGGGCGTTTGCTGCTTTTGGTCTGCTTGGTCTTTTTCGACCGGGTGCCCGGCGGCGTATCCATCGCCGCCAGATACGACGAGAGCTCCCAGGCCTCACTCTTGCTTGCCGTGTAGTGATCCTGCAGGAACAGGAAAAGAGTGGGTCTGAAGCGGCCCTTGGCCAGTCCAGTTGCGCTGCGATGGCAGTTCACGCAGGTATCCGCAAACAACCGCTGCGCCGATTTGCCTTCGTCGATGTTCTGGGCCAGTGCCGCAGGGCCGAGCAATGCACAAACGGTTCCGAGGACGAATAGATAGCGGCCGAGTTTTGGCTGCTGCAAAAGCTTAGGTGTAAGTCGCATGTAATAGTCGCCCCTCGCCACTAACGGATACGCTCGGTATCCTTCCCTCGCTTTATGGCCTTATGGTCGAACAACGTCAAAAAGGCGGCAGCAAGTTCGCGTAACGAAAACCCGCAAGCCTCTGATGGCGTTATTGCTCCAATTGAATGCGCGCGCTCTTGGCTCCGTTCAACAGCCGCCGTAGATGAAAGCCGGCAAGTGCGTCGTTCGCATGCAACCCCACTAGCGCTGCAAAGGCCGGCATTGCCGCGGCGTCTCCGGCTTCCAGCTTGGCAAAGGCATCGCAATATTGCGCGGTCGCAGGCCCCTCGAATACGGCCGCCGCCTGCGGCTCGTAAGCCCGCAGAGGCTCGCTGCGCCCGCGCAACATCAGGTCGCCGATCGGTCTGCCGTGAAAGGCCGTGGCGCTGTCGGCGACTGCGGCGCTGACACAAATACGCGTACCGAGAAATTTGTTGGCCGCCTCAAGCCGCGCGGCGGTGTTGATAGTATCGCCGTAAGCGGTGTAGTCGAAAAAGCGGCCGCCGCCGAAATTGCCGACCAGCGCAGACCCCGCGTGAACACCAATGCGGGTAGCGCCGAAATTCACGTCTTTGGATTTCCAGCGCTCGCGAAAGGCCTCGGCCCAGCCATCCAGCGCATGTGCGCAGCCAATGGCGCGGGTTGCATAATCCGGCTGGTCGCCCGGCGCGTTGAAGAGAATCTGAATGGCATCGCCGATGATCTTGGCGACGGTGCCCTCGTGCGCAAAGACGACATCGGTCATCCCGCCCACATATTCGTTGAGCAGCGTGCCGAGCACCTCGGGTGTGGCGTTTTCTACCAGCGATGTGAAACCGGCGATGTCGGTGAAAATCACGGCGACGTCGCGCCAGTGCACGTCCATGCCGTCCGTTTCGCCGGCGGCGGCCAGCCTTGAAGCGATCTGCGGCGAGAAATAGCGCGAGAGCGACGCGTGCGCGCGCTCGGCCTCGAACTGGCGCCGGCGTGCCTCCCGCATCGCCTCGACGTGGCGAATGGTTTTGTCGATGGTCGTTTCGAGATCGCCGAAATCAATTGGTTTGGTCAGGAAGTCGAACGCTCCGCGATTCATCGCGGTGCGGATGTTGCTCATGTCGCCATAGGCCGAGACGATGATGGTCGATTTCTTGTCTTCGGCCTCCTGCAATTTCTGTAGCAGGGACAGGCCATCCATCCGCGGCATGTTGATGTCGGACACCACCATGTCGACATGCGGATGTTTCTCGATCGACTGCAATGCCTCCACCCCGTCATGGGCAAACATGAACGTCAGCGCGCCATCGCGAATTTGCTTGCGGAATTTCTGCAAGACAAGAGCCTCAAGGTCCGGCTCATCGTCGACAACGAGGATGGTCGCGGTCATGCGGCCTGCCCGAGCCGCGCATCGATCTCGTGGCGCAGCAACGCGAAGTCGATCGGTTTGGTCAACAATCCCACCGCGCCGCGCTCGATTGCCTTCCGGCGCGTTTCAGCGTCGCCGTAGGCGGTGATCATGATGACGGGAACGTCGGGCCGTTCGGCCCGCACTTTTGGCAGCATTTCGAGTCCGCTCATCCCGGGCATGTTGATGTCCGACAGGATCAGGATCAGCGACGGATCCTTGATTTCGGCCGCGCGCGTCAGAGCGTCGGGTGCCGACGCAGCAAATTCCATGTTGAAGCGCCCGGATTTCAGGTCGCGCCGAAATTGCTGGCGGAACAGGTCCTCGACATCGGGCTCGTCATCGACGACGAGTATGTAAACGCTCAATTCCGGCCTCCAGTCCAGTGTCCCGGTTCTGACATTCGTATCATATCGCGGCGGGCTCGTTTACGAATGTCAGAACCGAAGGGACACAAGCAAATATTCGATTCTAGTGTGGCTTTGACTCTGACTTTCCTTTGAATTGGTCGCTGAGAAACTGAACGGAACGTCAAAGTCGCCACACTAGGTCTGTGCCGCCGCGCGAGGCAGCGTAATAATGAATTCGGTGAATGCACCGGGTTCGGTTTCGACGTCAATCCTGCCGCCGTGTTGTTTTACGATGATGTCGTGGCTCATCGACAGCCCAAGTCCGGTTCCCTCGCCGGCGGGCTTGGTGGTGAAGAAGGGGTTGAACATCTTCTCCTTCACTTCCGCCGGGATGCCGGTTCCGTTGTCGCGGATTCGGATTTCAACCTTGCTGCCGAGGTTCTTTGTGGTCGCTGTCAGCTGCGGCTCGAAACCGTCGTCGCCGGCTTCCTTGCGCTTGTTGGCAGCATAAAAACCGTTGGAAATGAGATTGAGGAACACCCGCGTGATCTCCTGCGGGTAAAGATCGATCACTCCGGCCGCCGGATCGAGGTCGCGCTGCAGCGTGATATTGAATCCGGATTTTTCGGCCCGTGCTCCGTGATAGGCGAGGTTGAGGCTTTCCTCGACGATTGTATTGATGTCGGCGGGCCGGCGGTCGCCCGAACCTTCCCGCGAATGCAGCAGCATGTTCTTGACGATCGAATCGGCGCGCTTGCCGTGTTGCACGACCTTGTCGAGGTTACCCTTGAGCATATTCGCGAGCTCGTCGATCTCCTCCCGGACCTTGCCGTCGAGCGGGGCCGATCCGAGCAGTTCGTTGAGCTCGTCGATCAATTCGCCCGACAGCGCCGAGAAATTATTGACGAAGTTGAGCGGGTTCTTGATCTCGTGCGCGATGCCGGCGGTGAGTTGGCCGAGCGAAGCAAGTTTTTCGGTCTGCACCAGCCGGTCCTGCGCGGTACGCAATTCGTCAAGCGAGAGCGAAAGCGCACGGGTGCGCTCCTGCACCTGCTCGAACAGACGCACATTCTCGATAGCGATCACCGCCTGGTCGGCGAAGGTCTCGACAAGCTCTATCTGACGCGGGGTGAAAGCCCGCACCACCTGTCTTGCCAGCATGAAGACGCCGACCGTTTCGCCTTCGCGCCTTAGCGGGACGCCGAGGTTGGTGCGGTAACCGCCCAGCCGCTGATACTCACGGGCAAGCGGGCTTCGCGTCTCGTCGGCGAGCACGTCGACCACCTGCAGCGCGCCGCCGGACTCCACCGCGCGAGTCGTCGTGCTGCCGCCGTCTGTGGGATAGGGGTTGGCCCTGGCAAAAGTCTCGAATTCGGCAGAAAAGCCGTGATTGGAGACCAGGCGATAATTATCCTCTTCGCGAAGAAAAATCACGCCCTTCTCGGCCTCGCAGAGTTTTGCCGCGGAAGCGAGCAGGGTTGCAAGCACCGAATCGAGATCGAACGCCGAGCGGCTGATGACCTTGAGTACGTCGGCGGTCGCGGTCTGCTGCTGCAGGGATTCGCTGAGATCGTCGGTACGCTCGCGCAGTTCGCCAAGCAGGCGGGCATTTTCAATGGCGATCACGGCCTGACTGGCGAAGCTCTTCACCAGATCGATCTGCTTGTCGGAAAACGCTTGAACGGTTTGCCGGAAAATCGCCAGCACACCGACGAGTTTATCTTCCTTCAACATCGGCACCAGCAGAACGGTTCTGGCGCCGCCGAGTTCGACGAGTTCCACGATCGGTGGAAATCCGGTCAGATAGGCGGGCTCCTGCCGGACATCGACGATATGAACGAGTTGCCGGGTTGCAATCACCCGCCCCAACGGATCGATCGGCGGCGGGTAGATGACCGGATTGCGTGAAAAGGCTTCTGCAAAGGCCGGCGGCAAATTGAATATCGAGGTACAACGGAAGCCGCCATCTTCCTCGAGAACAAACAAGTTGCCGAATTGGGCATCGCAAATACTGGTCGCGCTGGCCAGGATGGTCTGGAACACGGGATTGAGTTCACCGGGCGAGCGGCTGATGACCTGCAACACTTCCGAAGTCGCGGTCTGGTGCCGCAGCGACTCTCGCAGGTCTTCGGTGCGTGCCTGCACCTCATCGAACAACCGGACGTTTTCGATGGCAATCACCGCCTGGTCGGCGAATGTTTTCAACAGCTGGACATGATGTTCGATAAACGGGCCAGGCTCTTCCCGGGTCACGGCGATGACGCCGATGGGCTTGCGGTCACGCAATAACGGAACGAACAGCATGCTCCTGTATCCGCGCCGCCGCGCGAGCTTGCGCATGCCTTCGATCTCGAGTTCGGTATCAACCACCCGGTGAATCTCGCCACTGTTGATCGCATCGCCCCAGCTGAAGTTTGACAGCGGTGCGGGAAACATCGCCTTCAGGGCTGCATCGGCTTCCGGGCCGGTGGACGTAAAAGCCCTTAGATGCATGACGCCGTCCTCAAGACGGAACACCGTCGTCGACAGCGCATCGACCAGCCGCTTCGATCGCTCGGCAATTGCCTCGAACACGGGCTGCACGTTCGATGGTGAGCTTGCTATCACTTTCAGGATGTCGGCGGTGGCGGTCTGCCGCTCCAGCGCCTCATTGGTTTCGTTCAGCAGGTGCGCATTTTCGATGGCGATCACGGCCTGGCTGCCGAAGCTCGTCACCAGATCGATCTGCTTGTCGGAAAATGCGTGCACGGTCTGCCGGAAAATCGCGATCACGCCGACAAGGCCGTCTTCCTTCAACATGGGCACGAGCAGTAGCGTCCGGGCGCCGCCGAGTTCGACCAGTTCCACAATCGGCGGGAAGTTGGTGAGGTAGGCCGGCTCCTCTTTAACGTCAACGACGTGAACGAGTTGCCGGGTCTCGATCAGCCGTCCCAACGGGTCGATCGGCGGCGGGTAGATCACCGGATTGCGCAAGAAGGTTTCCGCGAACGCCGGCGGCAGATTGAACGTCGACGTGCAGCGAAAGCCGCCGCCCTCGTAGAGAACCAACAGACCGAATTGGGCGTCACAGATACTGGTTGCGCTGGCCAGGATCGTCTGGAACACGGGGTCGAGTTCGCCGGGCGAACGGCTGATGACCTGCAACACTTCGGAAGTTGCGGTCTGATGCTGCAGCGATTCTTGCAAATCGGCCGTCTTCGTCTGCACCTCGTCGAACAGCCGCGTGTTCTCGATCGCGATCACGGCCTGGTCGGCGAAGGTTTGCACCAGATCGATCTGGCTTTTGGTGAACGGGCCGGGCTCGGGCCGCGTCAGCACCAGCACGCCTTCGACCTTATTATTCCTGAGCAACGGCACGCCCAGCGCCGCACGAATTTTGTTCAGGGAAGCCGCGGACATTTTCATGTCCGGGTCCTCAAGAATGTCAGGAATAACTTCGATCTTTCCCGATGCGATGACGCGTGAGGTGGCTGAACCGTGGCCTGCTCTCGCCGGATTCGCCGCCCAATATTTCAGGAATTCGGGCGTGGCGCTGGACGCGGCCTTCAGCGGAAAGACGTCACCTTCGCGCAGGAAGATCGAACCCCGGTTAGCACCACACAACTCGGTCGCGGACTTGATCAGCGTTTCGAGAACGGTTTGGAGATCGAAGGTCGAGCGGCTGATGACCTTGAGCACATCGGCAGTGGCGGTCTGCTGCGCAATCGACTCATCAAGCCTGCGCTGAAGATCAGCAGTGACCTGCTGGGGATCGCCGGCAACCTTATCCGTCACAATGAATATTCCAAATCATCAGGCGAGGCGCCGGGCGCCACTTCTATCACTCCTGATACATCAAAGCATGACGGCCCAGCCTCAGCTAGGGGTGGTCAGGCTACAAATAGAGCGAAATGTCCCCAGGTAACTGATGTCTCGATTAGCCCGCGGTCCCGTGTCTGGCCGCAGCCGCCGCCTTGCGCAGGCATTCGCGGCACAGGCAATCCTCGCCGTCGAGCGGCATCGGCAGCCGCACGTCTTCCTCGGCGCACCAACAGGGTCCGGACAGCGCGCAGATGAATTCCGTTCCGCATCGGGAACAGACGACGTTGCGAGACGGATACATTTCTAAACGATTTGTCATGAAGGGTACCGAAACTTCGCCGCGTTTTTCATATCCGGTTCATCGCTTACGGAGTGAAATACACCCGTAATATACGCGCTGTTTCGTCCGTTGACAGTGGGAAGAATTCGATGGCCCGCGATCCGCAAGCTGCCCTGTTGGCGCTCAATCGGTTTGGATTTGGTGCCCGCGGCGGCGCGTCGGGCGATCTGGCTGGCGCCGCCTCCGATCCACGCGGTTTCGTCAAGGCGGACCTCAACCGTCCGGGCAATGCCCGGCTCGAAATGCCCGGCTTGCAGCCGACGCCTGCTTTGGCGCAAGCCGTGTTCGCCTATCAGGCCGAGGTCAAGGCCGCGCGCGAGGCCGCTAAGGCCAATCCTGCGGCCGAGATGCCGGCGGCAGAAAAGCCGGCTGCGATGGAGGCGCCGGACAAGCCGCTCGAGAACAAGTCCATGGACAACCAGTCCATGGAAAAATCGGCGGAAAAATCAGTGGCCAACGCGCCGATGCAGGCAAGCGAGGCCGCTGCCCCCGCCAAGCCGCTCAACGTGATTCAGAAGACCTTCCGCGCCGAGGCGCTAGCGCGGTTGCAGCGGGCGTTGATGGCGGACTGTGGCTTTACCGAACGCCTTGTCGCCTTCTGGTCCAATCACTTCTGCATCTCGGCAGCCAAGGGCGAATTGGCACGGATCTGGGCCGGTGCGTTCGAGCGTGAGGCGATCCGTCCCCATGTGCTCGGGCGCTTCAGCGAGATGTTGATGGCGGTCGAGCAGCATCCTGCGATGCTGTTCTTTCTCGATAATCAACAGTCGCTGGGTCCGGACTCGCGCGCCGGGCAAAACCGCAAGCGCGGCCTGAATGAAAATCTCGCGCGCGAGATCATGGAGTTGCATACGCTCGGCGTCGGCAGCGGTTACACCCAGGAAGACGTGACGTCGCTGGCGCGCATCATCACCGGCTGGACCTTCGCCGGAAGGCAAGGGCAGTTGGGAACGCCAGGCACGTTTGTGTTCAATGCCAACGCGCATCAGCCAGGGCCGCAAACGCTGCTCGGCAAGACCTATGAAGACAACGGCTTGTCGCAAGGCGAGGCGGCGTTGGCCGATATCGCGCGCCATCCCGCGACCGCAAAATTCATCGCCACAAAATTCGTCCGTCACTTTGTCAGTGATGAGCCGCCGCCGGCGCTTACTGCGCGGTTGCAGGAGGTGTTCCACAAGACCGACGGCGATCTGTTGGCGCTCGCCACGGCGCTGGTCGATTCCGACGAAGCCTGGCAGGCGCCGCTCACCAAGATCCGAAGTCCTTATGAATATCTGGTCGCGACCGGGCGCCTGTTGGGTCAGGTTCCCGATGAGCCCAGCCGCTATCTCGGTGGCCTCAACGTGCTCGGCCAGCCGTTGTGGACGCCATCTGGACCGAACGGATTCCCCGACACCAATGCGGCCTGGGCTGCGCCTGAAGGCATGAAATTGCGGCTCGATATCGCGGCACAGGTCGCCTCGCGCCTCGGCGACAATGTCGATCCGCGCGACTTGCTCGAACTCGTCGCCGCCGACGCATCATCGCAAGAGACGCGGCACACGATCGAGCGCGCGGAATCGCGGCAGCAGGCACTGGCGCTATTGTTGATGTCGCCGGAATTCCAGAGGAGATGACAGCAATGGAAACGATGACGGATTGCTGCGAGAGCCGGATCGTTACGTCGCGCCGCGCGCTTCTGCTCGGTGGCACGTCATTTGCCGCCTGGGCCTACTTGCCGAAATTCGCGCGCGCGGCCGACGGCCGCGATCCGCGTCTGATCGTCATCATCTTGCGCGGCGCGCTCGACGGTCTTGCGACCGTAGCACCCGTCGGCGATCCCGACTATGCTGGGCTGCACGGTTCGATCGCGTTGGCCTCGGAAGGCCCGCACGCCGCGACCATGCTGGACTCGTTCTTCGCGCTGCATCCCTCGATGCCGGAATTCGCGCGGATGTATCGGGACAAGCAGGCCGCGGTGATCCACGCGGTGTCGACGCCCTATCGCGACCGCTCGCATTTCGACGGCCAGGATGTGCTGGAGAGCGGCTTTGCCGGTCCTGGGCGCGTGCAGTCCGGCTGGCTCAACCGCGCGCTCGAAGGGCTGCCAAAAGGCGTCCACGTGACGAGCGGCCTTGCGGTCGGCGCGACCACGCCGTTGGTTTTGCGTGGCGCGGCGCCGACGGTCGGCTGGGCGCCGGTGACCTTGCCGCCAGCTGCCGACGATACGGCGGCGCGGCTGCTCGATCTGTACCAGCATCGCGATCCGGCGCTGGCTTCTGCCTTGTCGCAAGGTCTGCAACTGGAAAAGACCGCAACCGGCGATGAGATGAAGGCCAAGCTAGGTGGCAACAACGCCGGTATGATGCGGCAAGTGGCGCGTGGCGCTGCCAAGGTGATGGCGGCCGACGATGGGCCGCGCATCGCCGCGCTCGCTTTCGATGGCTGGGACACCCATGCCAATGAAGGCGGTCCGGTCGGGCGACTGGCGCAACTGCTTTCAGGTCTGGACGGCGCTCTCAGCGAATTCGAAAGCGGGCTCGGCGAGCGCTGGCGCGATACGGTCGTGGTGGTCGCGACCGAGTTCGGCCGCACCGCGCGCATCAACGGCACCGAAGGCACCGATCACGGCACCGGCACCGTTGCGCTACTCGCGGGCGGCGCGGTGAAAGGCGGCCGGGTGATTTCGGACTGGCCGGGCTTGAAGCCGGCCAACCTCTATGAAGGCCGCGACCTCGCGCCGACCACCGATTTGCGTGCCGCGCTTAAAGGCATCCTGCACGACCATCTCGGCCTCAGTGAAACCGTGCTGGCGAAGAACGTCTTTCCCGACAGCGCGCAGGTGAAACCGACGCAGGGGCTGGTGGGCTAGGTGGTTTTTACTTCTCCCCGCAAAGGGAGGGGAGAAGGAGAGCTATCCCTTCGTAATCCGATCGACCTCTGCCATCTCGTCGGCACTCAAATTCCAGTCGATCGCCTTGACGTTCTGCTCGACCTGTTCGACGCGGGTGGCGCCGGCGATCACGCTTGCGACCTGCGGCCGGCCTGCGAGCCAGGAGAACGCCAGTTCAAGCATGGTGTGGCCACGGGTTTGTGCGAACGCTTGCAATTGTTCGACGATCTCCTCGTTGCGCGGCGTGACGTAGCGGTCGCGCAGTCGCGGTATCTTGTTGAAGCGCGTGTCGTCGGGCGCGGCTTCGCCGCGCTTGTATTTTCCGGTGAGGAGACCACTGGCAAGCGGGAAGAACGGCAGTAGTCCCAGCTTGTATTCCTGCGCGCAGGGCAAAAGGTCCTTTTCGATGTCGCGCACGACGAGGCTGTATTCGTCCTGGCACGAGACGAAGTGGCTGAGGTTCATCGCGCGCGAGACATGCTCGGCTTCGGCGATCCGCCACGCCGGAAAATTCGAATTGCCGATGTAGCGCACCTTGCCCTGCCGGATCAGGTCGTCGAGCGCACGCAGCGTTTCGTCGATCGGCGTCAGCGGGTCGTAGTCATGCTGCTGATAGAGATCGATGTAATCGGTCTTCAAGCGCCTCAGGCTGGCCTCGACGGCGGACATGATATAGCGCCGCGACGCGCCTTGCTTGGTGCCGTCTTCGCTCATCGGTTTTGAGAATTTCGTCGCCAGCACGATGTCCTTGCGCCGGTCACCGAGGACTTCGCCGAGCACCGTCTCGGAGCCGCCCATGCCGGAGTAGATGTCCGCAGTATCGAACAGCGTGATGCCGAGATCGATCGCCTTGTGGATCACCTTGCGCGAGGCCTCGAGGTCGATGCGCTGGCCGAAATTGTTACAGCCGAGGCCGACGGCGGAGACGCGGAGACCTGAGCCGCCGAGATTGCGAATTTCCATGGATGATCCTGTGCTCGTTTACGAAAGTCCGCTCTATTGTGACGTTATGGGGCTTTCGCGCAAGACAGGCCAAGCGTGTCGGACGGTGCCGGAACCGCAAAAGTGCTGGAAATGCCGGAACAAAAAAGTGCGGCCCCGGTCAGACGCGGCGACTGACGGGGACCGCTGGGGGCGCGGATGATCGTCGACGGGGGGCCTGATCAAACGCACGTGAACGCTAGCCCTGCATTGTAACGCGGCCATGACAGGGAGATTTATCCACAGACGATATTCAACCTGTGGTTTCTTGAAAACGCTTCAAATCCTTGGGGAGCGGCGTCCTCCGTCAAAACAGCTTGCGATAGACGATGAAGCCGGAACGCTCGGCGACCTTGTCGTAAAGCCCTTGCGCGGTATGATTGGTCTCATGCGTCTGCCAGTAAACGCGTGACGTTCCCGCCTGACGCGCGCGCTCATAGACCTCGCTGATGAGGGCGCCGCCGATCCCCTGTCCCCGCGCTGACGCGTCAGTGAAGAGATCCTGCAGGTAACAGACCGGCGCAACCGCGGTCGTGGAGCGATGGAATAGAAAATGCGCGAGGCCCACGAGCTGATCGCCGCTTTCGGCGACCAGCGCATGCATCGGCTCATAGGCATCGAAGAAGCGCGTCCACGTCGTGCGGGTAATCTCGGGCGCAAGCGCGCTCGCACCCGAGCGGCCGTAAAACGCGTTGTATCCATCCCATAGCAGCAGCCACCGCTCGTAGTCGGACAGCACGGCAGGGCGGACGACGAGGGAAGCGGACATGATGCGGGTTCGGTGATGAGGAATCGACTAGTGTGACATTCGTAAAGGTGCCCGTTGCGACAAGATACGAATGTCAGAACCGGAACACTAGCCGATTTAAGCCGCAATGTGCAGGGCGGATCAATCCGGCTTGGCGTCTTATTCGGCCGCGCGCCGACTGGTGAACGGACCAAGCAATCGCTTGCCGCGCATGGCGCGGAAATGATCGGCACGGGCGGGATCGTCGGTATGACGAACGAGTTCGGTGACGGGCGTATAGCTCAGCATTCGACCGCCGTCGGGTAACGCCGTGCAACTGAAGCGGAGCACCTGGCCGTCGCTGAGATTGATGTTGATCGGCGTGGAGTCGCCGGTGCGCATCATTTCCGTGCGCTCGGCGATGAAGGTGCTTAACTCCTCTTCCGGCATTTCATAGGCGCCGTTATCGCGGCCGTGATACATCAGCGCGATGAAAGGCGGCTTGCTGTCGGCCTTTTCGTCGGACAATGCGAAGTACTGGCGAAAGGCGCGGTTGATGAATTCGGCGCGGGTGTCGGAATCAAGCAGCACGATGCCGATATCGACTTGATCGAGCGCGGCTGAAAGCCGTTCGGCCGTGGCGTGGTGACGGCGCTCCCAGGCGAGCGTGTCGACCAGCCGTTTGCGTAACAGGCCGGTCAGCATTGCCGTGCCGATAACCGCGATCGCGAGCATCGATAGGCGCGTCAGGTCGGAAGGGGAAGCGCCGATCGGGACGCCGTGGGCCGAAAAAAACAGCGCGGACGAAATAAGCGCGAGGCCCGCGCTGATCAGGCTCGAGCGAAGGCCGGAGAGCGAGCCGGCCAAGGCCACGATGCAAACAAACAGCGGTGCGGGGTTCGGGGCCGACGAAAGCAGGCGATCGGCCGCGAGCGCGATCAATGCCGTCGCTGCGGTGAGGGCCGGTCCGAAGATCGCGCGCCAGTCGAATGTCACAACTGCTCCATTCGTCTCGTTTGCACACGAGAATAAGGCAGGCAGTCTGATCGATTGTGGCGCGTTGTGAGCGGGGTTTCTCGCCCTAACCTTAAAAAGCCGTTGACGGCTTGCGTCGAACTGTTCGGTCTTTTTGCATCGAATGATACGGATTAAGCGGGAACCCGCCATTGCGCCGGACAGTTAGGGTCTGCTCGCTCGTATTTGCCGGCGATCTCCAAGCGCAGAAACTCGAAAGGATGTCCATGCCTACCGTGCCACCGTCAATCCTGCCCGTGCTGATGCTGTTCGGGTCCAATATCTTCATGACGTTCGCCTGGTACGGCCATCTCAAATACAAGGAGAGCTGGCTTCCGGCGGTGATCCTGACGAGCTGGGGAATTGCCTTCTTCGAGTACTGGCTGGCGGTGCCCGCCAATCGTTGGGGCAGCGCGGTCTATAGCGCCGCGCAGCTCAAGACGATGCAGGAAGTCATCACCCTGATCGTGTTCGCCGGATTTTCGGTGCTGTATCTGAAGCAGCCGTTGGGGTGGAATCACGGGCTGGGATTTGCGCTGATCGCGTGCGGGGCGTTCTTCATCTTTCACGAATGGTCGTAGGGCACCTTGAGGTGCAGCAGCGGCGCGTCCTCGCCACGTGTTCCCGCTGCAATCAGGAACGACGCCGCCACCAGGATTGCCGTCACGAGCGCCGCCGTGACCAGTGCGTTAGGAGTCTTCATCGTCATCCTGTCGCGATGCGGATCATCGCGTGAGCCGAGCCTACGAAAGCCTGCGCAAAACAGAATTGGCTTTAGGAAAATGAATTGAAAGCTATGCCGGAATGGGCATGACGGCGCCGAGTTTGCTCGACAGCACCGTGATGGTGACGATCAGGCAAAGCGACAGCGAGGCGATCGCCAGCGAGGCCGCAACCGCGTCCCTCAGCCGGGACGATGCCACCGCAACCGCCGGGCTGGTAAAGCCTGCCGCGCCTGACCGGGTCATGGGTCTAATCCCTAAAAACTCGAACGGGCCAAGCGCCCGTGACCATGGCCGAGCGAATCACCCGCGCCATAGGGTTTTGTGGCAATTGTCGCCGGCAACATTGGGGCGGGACATACCGGAAGACGGCAAAATCGAGGCAAAAACGCCGTTATGCCCATTATCCCGGCAATTCGTCCCCGCTTTTTTACTTCAGGCCTCGGCCGTCGCTTCCGCGGGTTGCCAGTCCATCGGGACGAAGCCCGGGGTCTGCTCGACGCGTTTCAGCCAGGCGCGAACGGCCGGGAAGGCCGAGAGGTCGTAGTCGCACTGGTCCGCGACATGGGTGTAGCCGTAGAGCGCGATGTCGGCGACTGTGAACTGGCCGGCGGCAAAATAGTCATGGGTCTTGAGGTGATTTTCCATCACCTGAAGCGCGGCATAGCCACGTTCCATCCAGTCTTCCAGTGCGTGCGTTTGTAGGTCACGGCCACCTCTGACCAGCGCGAGCCAGAAATAGGCTGCACCGATGTTCGGCTCCAGCGCGTGCTGTTCGAAGAACATCCATTGCAGCGCTTCGGCACGTTCGACACGCGAGTCCGGAGCGAGCGGCGTGCCACCGGCGACGTACCAGAGGATGGCGTTGGATTCGGCGAGGTAGCGGCCCTCGGCCACTTCGAGCAGCGGAACCTGTCCGGATGGATTCTTCGCCAGAAATTCCGGCGTGCGACTCTCGCCGCGCAGAATATCGATCTCGATCGCGCGATAGGGCGCGTTGAGCAACGCCAGCGCCAGGCGGACCTTGTAGCTATTGCCCGAGCGCTGCATGGAATAGAGATGATACATTGTGAAACAGTTCAACCCGTGAGAGCGAGCGGCTTTTCCACTCGCAACTTGGCCAAACAATGATGCCGATATGAGCGCCTCGCAAGGGTTCAGGCTGGAATAGGTCAAAAACCTCTACTGCACTGCAACGATGAAGAAGATCATGCCAGCGCAGGGGCGCGGCTTGTGATCGTTCACGCTTGCGCGATGGAAGGGTTAGCTGCCGCCACGCCGGCGCGATGGCGTGAACCGGTCGCCACATGATCGGCCGCCGGTTGATCGGCTCCGAAGAATCGCGCCGCTGCGATCCAGCACAGCGCTGCGAGCAGCACGCCGGCAATGACGTCGACGAAGTAGTGGCTGCCATAGGCGGGCGTTGCGACCAGCATCAGGGCGTTGAGCACAAGCGCGGCCCACTTGATGCCTCTGACGCGCCAAAGTGCCGCGGCGAACAGAATGCCGAGTGCGGCATGCAGGCTCGGAAAAGTGATGATCCCTTCCGAGTTCATGCCGTTGATGGTGTGAAACGTGCCGTCGCGAAGTCCGAGAAAAACCGGCCAACTGGTCGATGAGGTCGGCAGAAAACCGTTCGCCATCGCGGGGTGAAGATCGAGGAAGACCCACGGGCCCACTGAGGGGAGGACGGCGGAGACGGCGATCGTGATCAAGGTCGTCGCGATGAAAGCCACAATGAAGGTCGCAAGGCGGGCGAAGTGGCCGGCCACGCCGAGCGCGAACACGGTCGTCACCGTCTGAACCGCGAAGCTGGAATAAGCGAGCAGCAGCACCAGCCGCAAGTTCGGCCGCTCCGCGACCATCTGCATGAGCGGGGTCCAGTCGAGATGCAGCCACGTGCGATCCCAGGAATTGAACAGTGCATCCTGCAAAGGAAACCCGGACCTGGCGGCAAGGTAAGACAGCGGCGCGCCGACGGCGGCGAAAGCGATGATTTGCGCGGTCGCGGTCAGGACGGCCGCAAGGCGCGGCTCGTTGCGGACGGAGCGATAAAACCATCCGGCCGCGGCAATGAACGCGCCGCAGGAGACGGGGACCAGGAACGAGCGCCACTCGATCCGAAGCGGGGTGAGGAAGGTCGCGGCGATCACGGCGAGGCCGATCATGCCGATCGTACCCCAGATCGCGAGATCGGCGCGCCGCAAACGATCATTGTCCGTCATCGACCCGAGACCCATGGTTGGCACACGATCTTTCGAAAAGGCTGCCTTTCACGTTCCGGATATTGCTCTAGCAACATGGCCTTTGCGGATCGTTAATCGGCAGCGGTGAGGAACGACAAAGTGTCGGTAAAATCGCTGGTTTTTGCTTGCCGCTGCATCACAACGGTCCTAGAAACATCATCGCGCCGAGCGTTTCGCGTCGGCCGCTTTTTTCAACCCAAAACCTGGAGCCGATAATGTCCTTCCTGTCTGCTGCGCTCGACCGTGTGAAGCCGTCCGCGACGATTGCGGTCACGGATAAAGCGCGCGAGCTGAAAGCGGCGGGACGCAATGTCATCGGCCTTGGCGCCGGCGAGCCGGACTTCGACACGCCCGCCAATGTCAAGCTGGCGGCGATCCACGCGATCGAGGCCGGCAAGACCAAGTATACGGCCGTCGACGGCATTCCCGAATTGAAGCAGGCGATCATCGCCAAGTTCGAGCGCGAGAACGGCCTTTCCTACAAGCCGAACCAGATCATCGTCGGTACCGGCGGCAAGCAGGTGCTCTACAATGCGCTGATGGCGACCATCAATCCCGGCGATGAGGTGATCATCCCGGCGCCTTATTGGGTGAGCTATCCGGAAATGGTGGCGCTGGCCGGCGGCGAATCTGTTCCGGTCGTATGCACGGCGGAGCATGGCTTCAAGCTGCAGCCCGATGCGTTGGAAAAGGCGATCACAGCGAAGACCAAGTGGATCATCCTTAACTCGCCGTCGAACCCGACCGGTGCGGCCTATACGCGCGCCGAACTCAAGGCGATCACCGACGTGCTGGTGAAGCATCCGCAGGTCTGGGTGATGACCGACGACATGTACGAGCACCTGGTCTATGACGACTTCGTGTTCGCTACGCCGGCCCAGGTCGAACCGAAACTGTACGAGCGCACGCTGACGGTGAACGGCGTCTCGAAAGCCTATTGCATGACGGGCTGGCGCATCGGCTACGCCGGCGGCCCGGCGCCGCTGATCAAGGCGATGTCGACGATCCAGTCACAGTCGACGTCGAACCCGTCGTCGATCGCGCAATGGGCCGCCGTCGAGGCGCTCAACGGTCCGCAGGATTTCATTCCGGCGAACAACAAGGTGTTCAAGGAGCGTCGCGACCTCGTGGTGTCGATGCTCAACCAGGCCAAGGGCATCAACTGTCCGCGGCCGGAAGGCGCCTTCTACGTTTATCCGTCCTGCGCCGGCACCATCGGCAAGACCTCGCCGTCGGGCAAGGTGATCGCCAACGATCAGGACTTCGTCACCGAGCTCTTGGAAACCGAAGGCGTCGCGGTGGTGCAGGGCTCGGCGTTCGGCTTGGGTCCGGCATTCCGCATCTCCTACGCCACCAAGACTTCCGACCTCGAAGATGCCTGCAAACGCATTCAGCGTTTTTGCGGCAATCTGCGCTGATATTTCTCAGCATCGGCTTCCGGTTCGCAAACCGCGCGAACCGGAATTAACCTTCCTTGCGATCCGCAAAATCTGGTCCCGCCTCGGAAGATATGCCATAGAGAACCGCGCGGCTTTAACGCGTATCCTGAAGAAGGTGCGCGCGTTCATTTGCATCACCTCTTTCTAGTCGGAGATTTCCCCATGCGTCGTTTGATCACCCTTGCCGGCATTGCCGCTACCATGCTGGTTGCGCCCTTCGCTGGCGCGAGCGCCCAGCAGCCGGAACGCGTCCAGGTTGGCGTGCTCGAATGCCGCGGCGGGGCCAGCATCGGCTTCATCGTCGGCTCGGTCACCAATCTCGGCTGCGTGCTGCGCATCGACGGCATGCCGGAAGATCGATACGTCGCGACCATTCGTAAAGTCGGCGTCGATCTCGGCATCACTCAGGAAACCGCGCTTGCGTGGGGCGTGTTTGCGCCGGTGAGGCGCTTGGGACCCGGCGATCTCTCCGGCAATTACGCCGGCGCGCAAGGCAGCGCCTCGGTCGGTGTCGGCGCCGGTGGCAACGTGCTGGTCGGCGGCTCCAATAATTCGATCGCGTTGCAGCCGCTGAGCCTACAAGGCCAGGTTGGTTTGAACGTTGCCGCCGGACTTGAAAGCCTGGAACTGCGTCCGGGACGCTGATTTTTTTCGCTCGCCCCTCAATCTTCCGCAAAAGCGCAGCGACCTCTCCCCGAAAGCACGGGAAGAGATTGCAAAGATTAACGTTGCACTGCGAATAGATTTTCCTCCTTGCCAAATTCGTGACGGAGGAAGAGCATAGACCCTTGCCGACCCAATCACGGGCCGAGCTCCACATGAGGAGGCGGCAATGGGACAAGACGTCAGAAGTCCCCGCGGTCCACGGTGCATCGCACTGGTGGGCCCTTTCCAAAGCGGTAAGACCACACTTCTAGAAGCGATACTGGCACGGATCGGCGCAACCTCGCGTGCCGGCAGCGTCGATGCCGGAACTTCCGTCGGCGATTCAAGTGCCGAAGCGCGCCGTCACAAGATGGGCGTTGGACTGACGGCCGTCACCGCCAACTTCATGGGTGACAGTTATACGTTTATCGATTGTCCAGGTTCGGTCGAATTCGCCCACGACATGCGTGCGGCACTTCCTGCCGTCGATGCGGCCGTCGTGGTCTGCGAGGCCGACGAGAAGAAGTTGCCGCAACTTCAGCTCATCCTGCGCGAGCTGGAAGATTTGGGCATTCCGCGTTTTCTGTTTCTCAACAAGATCGATCGCGCCAACAAACGCATTCGCGAGACGCTCGCGACCTTGCAGCCGGCCTCGAGGATTCCGTTGGTGCTGCGCCAGATCCCGATCTGGAACGGCGATCTGATCGCGGGCTTCGTCGATCTGGCGCTGGAACGCGCCTTTGTCTATCGCGAGCACAAGGCGTCCGAAATCGTTGCGCTCGAAGGCGGCGATCTCGACCGCGAGAAGGAGGCGCGCTTCTCGATGCTGGAGAAGCTCGCCGATCACGACGACGCGCTGATGGAGCAACTGCTGGAGGATATCCAGCCGCCGCGCGACGCGGTATTCGACGACCTCGCCCGCGAATTGCGTGAGGGGCTGATCTGTCCGGTGCTGCTTGGCTCCGCCGCGCGAGAACATGGTGTGTTGCGTTTGATGAAGGCGCTCCGGCATGAAGTGCCCGGCGTCGCCGAGACGGCCAAGCGGCTCGGCGTGGCTTCGTCGAAAGATGCGCTCGCTTATGTGTTCAAGACGGTGCATCTGCAACACGGCGGCAAGCTGTCGTTCGCGCGCGTGCTGGCCGGACATCTCGATGACGGCTCCACGTTACAAGCCTCGTCGGGCGAAGCCGGCCGGGTATCGGGCATCTCCGCTCTCTATGTCGGCCAGGAAAACAAGCGGTCGTTGGCGGAAACCGGCGAAACGGTCGCGCTCGGCAAGCTCGACATGGTGAAGACCGGTGACACGTTGTCGAGCGGCAAGACTGCGCCGCAGGCGCTGGTGCATGTCGAACCGTTGCCCCCGGTGCTCGCGATGGCCGTTGCCGCGGCCGACCGCAAGGACGACGTCAAGCTCGGCCAGGCGTTGCTGCGGCTGAACGAGGAAGATCCGTCGTTGACCATGCTGCAGAACCCGCGCACCCACGACAGCGTGCTGTGGGGACAGGGCGAGATGCATCTGCGGGTTGCGCTGGAACGCCTACGAGACCGCTTCGGCGTCAACGTCAAATCGCATCCTCCGGCGATCGGCTATCAGGAAACCATCCGCAAGCCGATCACCCAGCGCGGCCGGCACAAGAAGCAGTCCGGAGGACACGGCCAGTTCGGCGACGTCGTGCTCGAGGTCAAGCCGATGCCGCGTGGCGGTGGTTTCGAATTTCACGAAAAGGTTGTCGGCGGCGCGGTGCCGCGGAATTATATCGGGGCTGTCGAGGAAGGCGTTGTCGACGCCTTGTTGCGCGGGCCGCTCGGCTTCCCTGTCATCGACGTGCAGGTGACGCTGACCGACGGCTCCTATCACAGCGTGGATTCGTCGGACCTTGCGTTCCGCACCGCGGCGCGGATCGGTGTCGGCGAAGCGCTGCCGCAGTGCCAGCCGGTGCTGCTGGAGCCGATCCACATCGTCGACATCGTTTGCCCGACCGACGCGACGGCGAAGATCAACGCCATCCTGTCGGGACGGCGCGGACAAATTCTCGGCTTCGACACCCGTGAGGGCTGGCCGGGATGGGATCGCGTTCGCGCGATGATGCCCGAGGCCGAGATCGGCGAACTGATCGTGGAGTTGCGCTCCGCCACCGCCGGCGCCGGCAGTTTCACGCGGCAGTTCGACCGCATGGCGGAGGTCACGGGCAGGGCCGCCGACCAGATCATCGCTGCCAACCGCGTCGCGGCGTAGCGGGCTTTCGCCAGGGCGCACCCGGGTTCAATCCGCCGTTTCCTGATCGGGAACGGCGGACTTCTTTTGGACCCCCATTCGCGCTTGCCAATTGATGTTTTTTACATCATTGTAAGCGCATTACATATCATTTATCATTCTTTTCAATGGACTGACCAGTGATCACGTCCTTCCAGATGAGAGCGGCGCGGGCTTTGCTGGGCATCGACCAGAGGACGCTCGCGGAACTCGCCGGGGTTTCGCTGCCGACCATCCAGCGGATGGAAGCGAGCGTCGGCAATGTCCGCGGCGTCGTCGAATCCCTGACCAGGGTGGTCGATGCGCTCAATCGCGCCGGTGTCGAACTGATCGGTGAACATGCGCGCAGCGAGGATGGTGGACGCGGGGTGCGATTGAAGGAGCCGGGTTCGCCACGTCGAATATGACGAGTGACCTGGCATCGTTGCGGTGGCGATTTCGCGACCTGAACAGGAGCAGTGAGGGGAATGAGCACCGCACACGAGCGAGTGCGCCAAACGCATCAACCGACCTTCGCCGAACTTTATGTACCGAAACTGGTCACGGTCCTGCGTGAAGGGTACGGCTTTGCGGACCTTCGCGCCGACGTGACCTCCGGCCTGACGGTGGCGATCGTCGCCCTTCCGCTGTCGATGGCGATCGCGATCGCCTCCGGCGTGACCCCCGATCGCGGGCTCTATACCGCCGTGGTTGGCGGCTTCATCGTTTCGCTTTTGGGCGGCAGCCGATTTCAGATCGGCGGGCCTGCCGGAGCGTTCATCGTGCTGGTGTCGTTGACCGCAGAACGTCACGGCGTCGACGGCGTAATCCTCGCCACCTCAATGGCCGGGGTATTTCTGATCGCGGCGGGTTTATTGCGGCTCGGCACTTACATCAAATTCATTCCCTATCCGGTGACGGTGGGTTTCACTGCCGGGATCGCCGTCATCATCTTCACAAGCCAGCTCAAGGATCTGCTTGGCATCACAATTGCGGGAAAGGAGCCGGGTGAATTCATCCCGAGGCTGGAAGCGCTGGCGGGTGCGCTTCCGACCGCCAACTATTCGGCGATTGCGATCGCCACCCTCAGCATTGCCGTCATCGTCGCCCTGCGCGCGCTTCGGCCCCACTGGCCCGGCATTCTGATTGCGGTGGTGGTTGCCGCGCTCGCGACCTGGGCGCTGTCGCTGCCGGTGGAAACCATCGGCACCCGCTTCGGCGGCATTCCCCGGCAATTGCCTTCGCCCGCATGGCCTTCGTTCTTGTTGACGAAGATGCAGGCGGTCTTCCCGGATGCCATTGCCTTCGCTCTGCTCGGCGCCATCGAGTCCCTGCTGTCGGCGGTGGTGGCCGACGGCATGACTGGCCGCAGGCATCGCTCGAATTGCGAACTGGTGGCGCAGGGGTTTGCCAATATCGGCTCGGCGCTGTTCGGCGGCATCTGCGTCACCGGCACCATCGCACGGACTGCGACCAATGTCCGCGCCGGCGCGCGCGGCCCGGTCTCGGGCATGCTGCATTCGGTGTTCCTCCTGCTGTTCATGCTGATCGCAGCGCCCTTGGCGAGCTACATTCCGCTCGCCGCACTGGCGGCAGTGTTGGTCGTCGTGGCCTGGAACATGGCGGAGAAGCACGAATTCGCACTTTTGATCCGCTCTTCCTGGGGCGATGCCACGGTGCTGCTCGCCACCTTCCTGCTCACGGTCTTCCGCGATCTCACTGAAGGAATCGTGGTCGGCTTCGCGCTCGGCGCAGTGCTCTTCATCAACCGCATGGCCCAGATGACGGGTGTGGAGGCCGACGCGTCTCTGGTGCAGGCCGATCGTGCGGACTTCGCCAATGGTGAGCGTGTGCCTTACGATCCCCATCTCGCGGTCGACCCGGATGTGTTGGTGTATCGCATTACCGGGGCGTTCTTCTTCGGCGCGGCGTCTACCGTCGGCACGGTGCTCGATAGCATCGCCGACACCCGCAAGGCCTTCGTGGTCGATTTCGCGGCGGTGCCGTTTCTGGATTCCACCGCGGCCAACGCAATGAGCAGGGTCGCGGCCAAGGCCAGGCGCCAGGGCATCCGCCTCTTTATCACCGGCGCGTCGCCGACGGTGCGCCGCGTGCTGTTGACCCACGGGGTGAGCCCGCCGCGCGCCAAATACCGCGAAACCATCGCCCGCGCCGTAGCCGACATCAAAGGCGCGCGCGAGACCTCAACCGACGAGCCGGAAGGGCTCACCGTGAGCTGACGCGTTACGGGCGCGCCGTACGCAGTTTCGGCGGCGGTAACGCCTTTCAAACCGGCCCGTTTTCATGAAAACTGTAACCCGTCACGGCGACGGGTCTCATGATTCTCAAATCACGCCGCAATCTTGCGCTCGCCTGTGCGCTGAGTGCGATGGCCGGATATGTCGACGGCATCGGCTTCCTGCATCTCGGCGGCCTGTTCGTCTCTTTCATGAGCGGCAATTCGACACGGCTGGGCGTCAGCCTGGCGCAGGCGCATTGGTCGAAAGCAGCCGAGGCGATCGGCCTGATATTTTTGTTCGTGACCGGTGCGGCCTGCGGCAGCTTGATCGTGCTCGGCCGGGGTGCCAATCGCCAGCCGTGGGTGCTGCTGGTGGAGGCGATGCTGTTGGCGCTGGCCGCGCTTTGTTATGCGTTCGGCCTGTCGAATGCCGCGGTCGCCGCGATGGTGCTGGCGATGGGGCTGGAGAACGCGGTGTTCCAGATCGATGGCGGTGCCGGCTTTGGCCTCACCTACGTTACGGGGACGCTGATCAAGGTCGGTCAACTCGTGGCGGCGGCGTTGACCGGCGGCGCGCGCTGGGCGTGGCTGCCCAATCTGTTGCTATGGGCGGCGCTGGTCGCAGGCGCGGCGTGCGGCGCGTCGGCCTATCACTGGATCAATCTTGCCGCGATCTGGTTTGCTGCGGCGCTGGCGCTGATCCTGAGTGGAATCGTCGCGGCTGCGGCTCGCTCATAGGCATTGGCATTGACCGGAAGCATTGACTCGGAAACCGGCTTGCCCGATGTGAATAAACGATGATGGCGATGCGGCGACAGGACCTGCGATGGCATCCATAACCAAATCCCGCGCGGCATGTCTGATCGGATGGCCGGCGGCGCATTCGCGCTCGCCGCTGATTCATCACTACTGGCTGCGGTCGCTCGGAATCGAGGGCGGCTACACGATCGAGGCGATACCACCCGAAGGCTTTGCCGAATTCGTCCTGCACCTGTCGAACCACGGCTTTGTCGGCGCCAACGTTACCCTTCCGCACAAGGAGCGCGCGCTGGCGCTGACGGTGCCGGATGCACGGGCGAAAGCAGTCGGCGCCGCCAATACGCTGTGGTACGAGGGCGGCGAACTGCGCTCGACCAACACCGACATCGAGGGGTTTGTCGACAATCTCGACGCGTCGGCGAAAGGTTGGGATGCGACCGACGACGCACTCGTGCTCGGCGCCGGCGGCTCGTCGCGTGCGGTTGTATTCGGCCTGATCGAACGCGGCATCAAGCGCGTGCATCTGGCGAACCGCACCATGGAACGTGCGCGTGCGTTGGCCGATCAATTCGGCAACTCCGTGCAGGCGATCGCGTGGGACGCCATCAATGAGGTGCTGCCGCGCGCCGGCCTTCTGGTGAATACCACGTCGCTCGGCATGCACGGCCAGCCGCCACTCGAACTCGACGTTGGGCTACTTCCATCCAGTGCGATCGTGGCCGATCTCGTTTATGTCCCGCTGGAAACAGCGCTGCTCAAAGCCGCGCGCGAGCGAGGATTGAAGACGGCCGACGGGCTCGGCATGCTCCTGCATCAGGCGGTGCGCGGCTTTGAATTGTGGTTCGGCCAAAGGCCGCAAGTGACGCCCGAACTGCGCGCTTTGGCCGAGGCCGATCTCCGGGGTGTTTGATTCCACGGCTGATCGCGCCTTTATTTTGGCGCGCGATCGGACGCAAAACCGGCGACCACTTTTGCTGATCGCGCGGTTGTGAGCAAGACTATCATGGAACTGTCCGCATGCCCGGGTAAGGTGCCGCCCACGGAGGAACTTCCCCCATGTCTATAGTCCGTTCTACGTTTGCTCGTCCGCTGATCACCGCAGCAATGGTGGCTGCCTCTGTTCTTGGCGCGATCGCCCAACAGCCGCTGACGCCCACGCGGGTACGTGGCACCATCGAAGGTGTCGATGGTGACCTGCTCGTGGTCAAATCGCGCAGCGGCGAGGACGTGAAGCTGCACCTGACCTCCGATGTAAAGGTCGTCGGAATCATCAAGATTTCGCTCGCCGACATCAAGCTCGGCTCGTTCATCGGCACCACCACGGTGCCGGGCGCGGACGGCCAGCAGAATGCTGTCGAGGTTCATGTATTTCCCGAGAATATGCGTGGCACCGGCGAGGGGTCGCGGCCCTATGATCTCAAGCCGAACTCGACCATGACCAATGCGACGGTGGCAGAGCAAGTCGCCGGCAATGACGGCCAGACCTTGATGATCAAGTATAAGGACGGCGAGAAGAAAGTCACGGTTGGCCCCGATACGCCGGTCGTGACCTATGTTCCCGGCGAGAAAGCCGACCTCAAGGCCGGCGCCAAGATCATCGCCTTCATCAAGCAACTGCCCGACGGGTCTTATGAAACCAACCGCATCAGCGTCGGTCGCGACGGGCTGACCCCGCCGATGTAACAATCTCGGGCGCGCGTTCGTAACTCAAGGTGGGGATCATTGTCCCCGCGGAATAACCCCGCTTCCGCGGGGTATCGCCTTAAGATTTCGCAGTTCGACGTAAACCTCTGAGGGATAAACCATGCCGAAAATGACTTCTTGGCTGCCGCGTTCGCTCGTCGCTTCGCTGGCCGTCGTGTCCGTGCTCGCATCCAGCGCCTGGGCGCAGCAATCGCCGACGCCCACGCGCATTCGCGGCACCATCGAAAGCGTCGATGGCAAAACCATGAGCATCAAGACCCGCGAGGGCGGCGAGGTGAAGGTGAACATGACCGACGATATTACGGTCATCGGCATTGCCAAGACCTCGTTGTCGGAGATCAAAAAAGACAGCTACATCGGCGTTTCCGGCATGCCGCAACCCGATGGCAGTCAGAAGGCGATCGCGATCCACATCTTCCCGGAAGCCATGCGCGGCGCAGCTGAAGGTTTCCGCGCCTGGGATCTGCGTCCGAACTCGACCATGACCAACGCCACGGTTGCGCAGAGCGTTGCCGGCGTCGATGGCCAGGTCATCGACGTCAAGTACAAGGACGGCGAGAAAAAGGTCGTGGTGACGCCGGATACGGCGATTGTCGCTTTCGTCACCGGCGAAAAATCCGAGATCAAGCCGGGTGCGAAGATCATCATCTTCGGCGCGATGAAGAAGGACGACGGCTCGCTCGAAACCAACCGCATTGGTGTTGGCCGCGACGGCATCGCGCCTCCGATGTGAGGCGACTCGTTCAGGTTGCACAACACAAAGCGTCATTGCCGGGCTTGACCCGGCAATCCATCTTCTCTTGCGAGAAAGCCTTTTTGCAAAGGTGATGGATGCGCGGGTCAAGCCCGCGCATGACAACGAGAATGGTCTAAACCGCCAGCACGTGGTCGTCGATTTCGGCGATGGTATTCACGCCGCACAGGCCCATAGTAGTAAGCATCTCGTTGCGGATGATGTCGATCGCCTTGGTGACGCCGGGCCCGCCATAGGCGCCGAGGCCGTGCACGTAAGCGCGGCCGATCATGCAGGACTTGGCGCCGTGCGCGAGCGCCCGTACCACGTCTTGCCCCGAGCGGATGCCGCCGTCGAACATGATTTCCATTTTGTCGCCGATCGCATCGACGATTTCCGGCAGTGCCGCGATCGACGATGGCGCGCCGTCGAGCTGGCGGCCGCCATGGTTGGATACGACGAGCGCCTGCGCGCCGGTCTTGACGGCTTCATTGGCATCTTCGACGTCGAGAATACCCTTCAGCACCAGCTTGCCGGGCCAGATCGAGCGGATCCACTCGACATCCTTCCAGTTCAGCGTGGTGTCGAACTGCGTCGCGATCCAGTTGCCGAGCGAAACGACATCGTCGGCGCCCTTGAGATGGCCGGCGAGGTTACCGAAGGTACGGCGCTTGCCGCGTAACACGCCGGCGACCCAGGCGGGCTTGGTGGCGAAATCGAATACTTTGGACAGCGACCATTCCGGCGGCACCGTCATGCCGTTCTTGATGTCGGCATGGCGTTGTCCGATCACCTGCAGATCGACGGTGAGCACCAGCGCGCTGCACTTGGCGGCGATGGCGCGTTCGATCAGCGCCTTGATGAAACCGCGGTCCTTCATGACGTACAGCTGAAACCAGAACGGCTTGTCGACATTGGCGGCGACGTCTTCGATCGAGCAGATCGACATCGTGCTCAGCGTGTAAGGAATGCCGGAGGCGTGCGCGGCGCGGCAGGCATGAATTTCGCCGTCGCTGTGCTGCATGCCGGTCAGGCCGACCGGCGCCAGGATCAGCGGCAGTGCTGCCGGTTCGCCCAGAATGGTCGTGGAGGTATCGCGCTTCGAAACGTCGACGAGGATACGCTGGCGCAATTTGATCGCCTGCAAATCTTCCCTATTCGCGCGCAGTGTTTCCTCGGCATAGGAACCACGGTCGCAGTAATCGAAAAATGCCTTCGGCACCTTCCGCATATGGCGCTGCCGCAAATCCTCGATGCAGGTAATGTGTTTCATGGACGTTTTTCCGACCCCAGCCTGTATTGTATTTGGCTCATTGGCTGTCATCTACCATGGCAGACGCCGGTGCAACATCAGCCAGTGCAACATCGCTTCACGACAGGAGGACATCCCCATGAGCCGCCCGCCCGCAAAGTCCTCCCACGGTAAAAAGCCCGCAAATCAGGCGCGCGACGAGGGGCTCGAAAGTGCGCTGGAGGAGGGGTTGGAGGAGACCTTTCCGGGCTCCGATCCCGTCAGCGTCACCCAGCCGGCCCCGTCAAAAG
>Ga0210401_10000522_pt1 | contig 46587 bp, 38 predicted proteins | sample IncBWH32MmetaG_FD_150866 | JGI IMG/M metagenome (GOLD analysis project Ga0210401, IMG submission 150866) | Forest soil microbial communities from Barre Woods Harvard Forest LTER site, Petersham, Massachusetts, United States - Inc-BW-H-32-M | ecosystem: Environmental > Terrestrial > Soil >...
ACCGCGACCATCAAGAAGGTCGCGGAGGGCTCTGATCATGTCGAGGTGCCGCACACCGGCCGCGGCGACGAAATCGGCGCACTGGCGCGCGCCATCAAGGTTTTCCAGGAAGCGATGGAGCGTAACCGCACCCTCAATGCGCAGGTCTCCGCGGACTCCGCGGCTCGCCAGGAGCGCGGCCGCCACATCGAAGCCTCCGTCGAGGAGTTCCGGCAGGCGATCGGCGCCGCGCTCAACACGTTGACCCAAAACGCCTCCGCCATGCGCAATACCGCTCAGACCATCAACCGCGTGACCTCGAACGCAAAGGAACAGGCGGTCGCGGCGAGCAGCGTCACCACGCAGGCGTCCGGCAACGTCTCGGCGGTCGCGGGCGCGGCCGAAGAGCTGTCGGCCTCGGTGCAGGAGATCAACCGGCAGGTGCACCATTCCGTCGAAGCGGTCGACCAGACCAGCCAGCGCACGGAAAAATCGATCACGGAGATCGAGAGCCTCGCCGTGGCAACCCAGCGCATCGACGGCGTGCTGACCTTGATCCAGGCCATTGCCGAACAGACCAACCTCTTGGCGCTGAACGCCACCATTGAAGCCGCCCGCGCAGGTGATGCCGGCCGCGGCTTCGCCGTGGTCGCGCATGAAGTGAAGGCGCTCGCGGGCCAGACCGCGAAAGCGACGGAGGAGATCGGCCAGAATATTGGCCTGATCCAGACCTCGACCAAGAACGCGGTCGACGCCGTGCGCGAGATCGGCGGCGCGGTGCGGGGGATCAACGAGATCACCACCGCGATCGCCGGCGCCGTCAATGAGCAGGACGCCGCCACCCGCGAGATTTCTGCGAACGCCCAGTCCGCCGCGCAAGGCAATGAGGGCCTCGTCACCAACATCAACTCGCTCAGCGCGGCCATCGGCGAGACCAACACCGCCGCCGCCTCCGTGCTCACGGCCTCCGACGATCTCGCGACCATGGCGGAAACGCTGTCACGCGAGGTGGAGAAGTTCTTCCGCAATCTGCGCAGCGGCGCGGATGCGGGGAAGAAGGTGGCGTAGGTCGGTTCGCGGCAAGCGCCGCTCTTTTAAGCAGATGCCAAAGCCCGGAGCGCTTTCCGGGCTTTTTGCTTTCCGGATTACCGTCTTCAACTTCTTGTGTTTTGAGTGCGGGAGCCCGATCGGCAAATGGCTGGCACGCGACCATTCGCCAACCAGGACACAAGATGACGACAGAGACGACGACCGCCTATGATCCCCTGCTGCGCCGGATTCACTGGCTGACCGCGTTCCTGTTCATCGCCGCCATGCTGATCGGCTTCTATTGCGGCCTGCAGCAGCCCGGCACCTCACCGCGCCGCGAGCTGCTCGAAGTGCACAAGTCGCTCGGCGCCACGCTGTTCTTCCTGGCCATCCTGCGCCTGATGGTGCGCGCTGCGACCACCGCACCTGGCGAACCCTCCTCGTTCGGGCCATGGGTGCGGCTCGCGGCGCGGCTCAATCACTGGGCGCTCTATTTCATCCTGTTCGCGATGCCGATCACCGGCTATTTGTTCTCATCGGCCGGCGGCTACTCGCTGAAATATTTCTGGACCTTCAGCTGGCCGCGGCTGGTCGTCAACAATCAGGCCGTCGCGCGTATCGGTGAGACGACCCACGACCTGCTCGCCTGGTTCGTCTATGCCGTCGTCATCCTGCATATCGCCGCGACGTTCTGGCATGTCGTGGTGAAGAAGGACGAGACGCTGTCGCGGATGTGGCCAGCGCGGAAGGCGGCGGGCAGGAATGTGTGACAGCAGCCGGATAACCGAACGTCGTCCGCGCTACGACACCCGCCGCTGAGAACTAGAACACTTGGGATAGGCGACAGCTAATCGCAGATTTTTACGTTGAGGCAGCCGCGTCCGCCGTGGACCAACGCGTGCATGTCTTGCGCTATCTCCGCGCCAAATAATCGTCCGTATCGGCATGGGCAGGTCGGATGAGAGTAGTAACGGCATTGGCCCAAAGTCCCGCTGCTATCGCAATTAGTATGAATTTGTTTGTCACAATGAAGTTCCTTAGGCTGTGGGGAGGCTCGCACGGCGCTCGCGACGGATTGCGACGCCGTTTATAAACTTGAACAGCAAGCATATGTCATTCGCTGGCCTTAAGCACCCCGGCGCGTATCAGGTCGTCGAGTTCACGCAATATCAGAAACTTGGCCACCTCGGTTGCGTTGCTGCTGTCTCAAGCTTAGGTAACACGCCATGTCGAGCTATATCGGTCTGATTCATAAGGATGTCGACAGCGATTTCGGCGTCTCCTTTCCCGACTTTCCCGGCGCCATCACTGCGGCCAAGACGTTGGATGATGCGCGCGCGATGGCGGAAGAAGTGCTTGCCGTTCACGTCGAAGGCTTAACCGAGGATGGAGAGGCTCTTCCCGAGCCGTCGACGTTGGAAGAAGTAATGTCCGATCCGGATAGCCGTACCGGATTCGCCATTCTTGTTTCGCTCGAGATTGAGTAACCGAAAGCAGTCCACGCGAGTGTCACGTCTTGACGGAAGGCGCCATCGCATGACCCTCTTAGCATCCACTCAGGTTGACGACGCTACCGACCGTTACCGGCCTGCATTCAGCGTGCTCGCGCATTGAAAGCAGCACGACAGCCAGCGCAACAGACGCCGCGAATGGCAACATCAACCGCAGCACTTTGCGCGTCCGTCGCCCAGGTCGGAACTCCATGGGAGGAGTCATGAACCTGCCGTGTGCCCGCTTGTTGTCCCATATATCTGTTTTTTGTTTCCGTTCGTTTCAAAGGCCGCCTCGGCTGACACAATACATTGCGCGAAAAATCTGAATTTCAGAACAGCTCCAATATCTTCCGCACTTTCAAGGCCTGGATGCAAAAATAAATCTATTGCTGAAAAACAGAAATTGTGATTTGTTGCCGCCTATCCCGCCTCGCTTCAGAGGGACGTTACGGCCAATCGTCACGAAACGTGGGACGGAATGCGATGGACGCGGGCGGCTGCGCGAGACGAGCGAAGCCACTAGCGGACGAGCAAAAGCGTGTGGTCCTGGCCTCCCGACGCTGAGGTCAAGCTTTGCCAAGACGTTTGGCAAAGCGACGGGGGCTATCAAGCCCGGCACCCCGGGGAGAGCATGCCATAAGCCGTAAACCATCGCGCAGGGAATGCCGGATGTTGCGGCGTACCTGTGGTGACTTGCTTGCGTGCGTTCTTACCTATGCACGCAAGGCTGCGGGTGCGTTTCGTGCACCGGCATTCCCTGCGCCCTCTGATTTTGGGGCGAAAGACGATGCAAGCCTCGGGCATTTCGTGCCGCGAGAATGCGAGTGCTCGCCCTCACCTCGTCATTGCGAGGAGCGTCAGCGACGAAGCAATCCAGAATATCTCCGCGGATGCATTCTGGATTGCTTCGCTGCGCTCGCAATGACGGAGAAGCTGTTTGACAGTTGAATAAGAACGTAGCCCGCCCTACTCCACGACCACGACATCCACGATGATCCCATCGACCGGCGAGACATCGGCGAAATCGCGCCCTACCCCGAGGATGATGTGATCATTCTCGACCAGCAGGTCATTGGTCGGATCGAAGCCGATCCAGCCGAGTTCCTGGCCGCACCAGAGCGAGACCCAGGCGTGGGTGGCGTCGGCGCCTTGCAGGCGTTGCTTGCCGGGCGGCGGGATGGTGCGGAGGTAGCCGGAGACATAGGCGGCCGGCAGGCCGAGGCCGCGCAGGCCCGCTATCATCACATGGGCAAAGTCCTGGCAGACACCGTGGCGCTTCTCGAAGACTTCGCGCAGCGGCGTCGAGATCACGGTGGCCTTGGGGTCGTATTTGAACTCGCCCCGGATGCGGTGCATCAGGTCGACGGCGCCGACGAGCACGCCGATATCAGGCGGAAAACTCGCCGCCGCATAGGCCGTGACCGGCGACAGCACAGGCACCAGCGCGCTCTTGAAAACATAGCTCACCGGCGAGGACGGCCCGAGGCTTGTTGCGGCAAACGCGACGTCGCGGACCTGCTCCCAGGTCGGGCTCGGCGCGGTGCGGCCGGGCGCGCGGCGGTCGACCGAAACGCGCGAGCGGGAATCAATCCGCAGGCTCTTATGCGGCGCCTCGATCACCACGCTTTCGGTGAAGGTCCCGAAGAAATCGCTGCGCGAGGTGCGCTCGGCCGGCCGCGGGCGGATTTCGACATTGTGGGAGATCAGCTGCTGCCCGTCGCCACTCCGCGGCTCGAGCCGCAGGGCGCAGCGTGCGAAGCTGACCGGGCTTTCATAGGCATAGGTGGTGACATGGCGGATGTCGTAGATCACGCCAGCCCCGTCAGCTTCTCGGGCCTCGCCGCATTGGGACCGTGCGGGAAATAATGCAGGCCGATCGCATCGGAGAGGTTGAGCAGGTCCTGCTCCAGCGCGAACAGCGTCTTGGTGTCGAGCGCGCTGGCCTCCGACGTCGTCAGCATCGACTGCACGGCGACTGCGACCCGCTGCGGGCGCTCGATCATGCCGCTCTCGCGCAGCGCCGGCAGGCTCGCGATGTGCTCGTTCAGCGCCTGAACCTGGAAGGCGACCGAGCGCGGGTTATAGGGATCGAGCACTGCGAGGTCGCGAACCGGCGCGAGCATCGGCGCCAGCAGATAGCGCGAGCGATAGGTGATCTGGCAATCGACCAGCGTCAGCAGCACGTCGAGGTCCTCGTCGGTGGCCTCGTCATAGGCGAACTGCCGGGCAAAGCGCGCGGTGTTGATGGCGCGCTCGGCGCGGCGGCCCATTTCGAGGAAGCGCCAGCCGGCGGCGCGGTTCATGTTCTCCTGCGCAAGGCCCGCAAAGCTCGCAAGCTCCTGCAAGGTCAGCTCGGCCGCGCTGATGATGCCTTCGTCATCCTCGACCTCCTCCGCAAGACGCGTGGTCATCTCGGTGATGACCTGCCAGGCGTCCGGCGACAGCCGCTCGCGCAGCGAGGTCGCTGTGCGCTGGGCGGAGCGCAACAAGGAGAGGCAGGAGCCGAAGCGCTCCTCCGATTGCAGCGCTTCGGCCGCGACCTTGGCGGGCAGGCTGCGCGATACTTGCGTCACCGCGCCCCAGGTCACGAGCATGCGCTGGATGCGTTCGGCGGCATGTTGCAGGCTGGACGAACCCTTGCCGGGGTCGCGCTGCTGCGTGCCAAGCGCACGCACCAGCCGCAAGGTCGCCTCCGCCCGCTCGAGATAGCGGCCGAGCCAGAACAGATTGTCCGCAGCGCGGCTCGGCAGCACGCCGGCGATGCGGCGGATGCGGACCGTGTCCGAGCCCGGCAGCAGCGTGTGGGTCGATACCGCCTTGTCGGCGACCACCCAGACGTCGGCGGCGCGGGCGCCATCGCCCATCGAGACCGCGCGGGCATCGAGCTGCTCGGCGATCCGGCAGAAGCCGCCGGGCATGATCGTCCAGCCCTGAGGCGTCGCGGCAGCGAATACGCGCAGCACAAACGGCCGCGGCACGATCCGGCCCTGGTCCCAGACCGGCGTGGTCGACAGCCGCACCAGCTCCTGGCCGACGAAATCGATGCCACGCTCGTTGATGGCGGCAACCAGCCGCTCGCGATCGGCCTTCGACAACTCGCTCGCCAGCACCGGGCCATTGCTGTCGAAACCGGGCACGCCGCGACCATAGGCGCCTTCGATCGCGACATCGTCGAGCCGGGACAGCACGGCATCGCGCGCCGCCTTCTGTCCGCACCACCAGGTCGCAATGTGCGGCATCATCAGGGTTTCGCCGAGGAGGCGCCGGCAAAGGCTTGGCAGGAAGCCCAAAAGCGCACGCGCCTCGAGCACGCCGGAGCCCGGCATGTTGGCGACCACGACGCCGTCCTTGCGCAGCACATCGATCAAGCCGGGCACGCCGAGATGAGAGGACGCATCGAGCTCGAGCGGATCGAGTGAGTTGGAATCGACGCGCCGCAAGAGCACGTCGAGCCGCTTCAGGCCGGCGACGGTGCGGATATGGATGCGGTCGCCGGCGACGGCGAGGTCATCGCCCTCGACCAGCAGGAAGCCGAGATAGCGCGCCAGGGTCGCATGCTCGAAATAGGTCTCGCTGAAGGAGCCCGGCGTCAGCACGCCGATCCGGGGCTCGTCGCGGTCCGCGGAGCCGCGCAAGGCTTCGCGGAACGCCTCGAAGAAGGGTGCGACGCGCTCGACATTCATCGATTTGTAGAGCGAGGCAAAAGCGCGCGACAGCACCAGGCGATTTTCCAGCGCGTAGCCTGCGCCGGACGGAGCCTGGGTGCGGTCGCCGAGCACCCACCAGCGTCCATCCGGCCCGCGGCCGACGTCGGCGGCATAGAGGCTGAGATAGCGCCCGCCCGGCGGCTTGATGCCGCAGACCTGGCGCAGATATTCGTTGCTGCCGGCAATCGCGGCGGCCGGGACGGCGCCGTCGGCGATCAGCTTGCCCTCGCCATAGAGGTCGCGCAGCACCATTTCCAGGAGCTGCGCGCGCTGGGCGATCCCTGCGGAAAGCTGCTGCCAGTCCGATTCACCGATCAGAAGCGGCAGATGCGACAGCGCCCAGTGCCGGTCGGTGCTCTCGCCGGGCGCGCGATAGGTGACGCCGGCTTCCTTCAGATGCCGGTCGGCGGCGCCGAAGCGGCGCTCGATATCGGCCGGCGCAAGCGAGGCGAAGGCGTCGAAAAAGCGGGTCCAGACCGGGCGCGGTCCGTCCTCGCCGATATATTCGTCGGGAATGCCGGGCAGCCGGGCGTAATCGCGCACCCATTGCGCCACCCGCCGCTGCGCCGGGCGGGCTCTATTGCCACCGCCTGGGCTCGCCTCCTGGCCGGTCGTGTCCACCATCCCGACTCTCCCCCAAAAACACATACTTCAATGCGGGAGCGGAGTCCTCAAGTCGAGAGTGAGAGGAAATTCCAACGAGCGTTCCTCGCGCGGCGGATCGATTTTGCCGGGCGTGTGGCCGTGATCCTGAAACCGGGCAAGACGGCGCGCTTCCGCCTCGTAAGAATTGACCGGTTTTGTTTCATAATTACGACCGCCGGGATGGACGACATGATAGACGCAGCCGCCCAGCGACCGCCCGTTCCAGGTGTCAATAAGGTCAAAGGTCAGCGGGGCGTGGACGGGAATGGTGGGGTGCAGGCCGGAAGCCGGCTGCCAGGCCTTGAAGCGGACACCGGCGACCGCCTCGCCCGAACGGCCGGTCGCGGTCATCGGCAGGGGGCGGCCGTTGCAGGTCACGACGTGGCGGCCCTCGACAAAGCCCTCGGCCTTGACCTGGAGCCGTTCGACGGAACTGTCGACATAGCGCACGGTGCCGCCGCCCGCATTCTCCTCACCCAGCACATGCCAGGGCTCGAGCGCCTGCCGCAGTTCCAGCGTGACGCCGCCCTGGCTGACCCGGCCGAAGGCGGGAAAGCGGAATTCGAGCTGGGCCAGATACCATTCCGGCGAGAAGTCGTAGCCGGCGGCGCGCAGCTCATCCAGCACATCAATAAAGTCCGCCCAGATGAAGTGCGGCAGCATGAAACGGTCATGCAACGCGGTGCCCCAGCGGACGAATTTGCCGTCCTGCGGCTCGCGCCAGAGCTTTGCGATGAGAGCACGGACCAGAAGCTGCTGCGCCAGCGACATCCTGGGATCAGGCGGCATTTCGAGGGCGCGGAATTCGACGAGGCCGAGCCGGCCGGTCGGGCTGTCCGGCGAGAACATCTTGTCGATGCAGATTTCAGCGCGGTGGGTGTTGCCGGTGATGTCGACCAGGATATGCCGGAACAGCCGGTCGACCAGCCACAACGGGATTTCCCCGCCCGGCGGCGGCACTTTGGACAGCGCGATCTCCAGCTCATAAAGGCCGTCGTGCCGGGCTTCGTCGATCCGCGGCGCCTGGCTGGTCGGCCCGATGAACATGCCGGAGAAGAAATAGGACAGCGACGGATGCCGCTGCCAATACAGGACCAGACTCTTCAAGAGATCCGGCCGCCGCAGGAACGGCGAGTCCTTGGGCGTGTCGCCGCCGACCACCACATGGTTGCCACCGCCAGTGCCGGTGTGACGGCCGTCGATCAGGAACTTGTTAGCGCCGAGCCGGGTCTTGGCGGCGTCCTCGTAGAGGCCGAAGGTGATGCCGACCGCCTCGCGCCAGCTCTTGGCCGGCTGCACATTGATCTCGATCACGCCGGGATCTGGCGTCACCTTGATCACCTCCATGCGGGGATCATAGGGCGGGGCATAACCCTCGATGTGAACCTGCATCTGCATCTCTTCCGCCGTCGCTTCGACGGCGGTGACCAGCTCCAGGTAATCATCGAGCTTTTCGACCGGCGGCATGAAAGCGCAGAGCACGCCGTCGCGGATCTCGATCGACATCGCAGTGCGCACGCCGCCGCTGCCCCGCGTGCTCTGCTCCTGCACGGGTTGAGAAGGCGCGCTTGGCGCCGCGGCCTCGAACACCGGCAGCTCCTCGCGCGGCGCTATCGGATCCTGCTCAACGATGTAGGGATAGTCCTCCGGCGGGATGTAGGGCAGCGAGGCAATCGGCAAGCGCAGGCCCATCGGCGAGTCGCCGGGCATCAGGAACAGGTTGCCCCGCCGGAGCTGCCAGCGCTCGCTGCGCCAGCGCGGCGCCTCAGCGTTCCAGCGCTGGATCGGCAGCACAAAACCCCTGGGCGTGTTGAGGCCCTGGTCGAACACCTTGGCCATGCGCGCGCGCTCTTCGGGATCGGCCAGCTTGGAATCGCCGGGATCGACATTCGCCGGCAGCGACGCCTCGCGCTGCAGCCAGTGACCGGGGTCTTCGAACGCCGGCATGACAAATTCGCTGGCAAGGCCGAGCTTTCGCGCGGTCCCCTCGGCAAAGCGCTCGGCGTCGGCGATATCGGCCTTTTTGGGATTCTCGATCTTCGCGATCAGGTCCGAATTCTTCCAGACCGGCACCCCGTCCTTGCGCCAATAGAGCCCGAAGGCCCAGCGCGGCAGGCTTTCGCCGGGATACCATTTGCCCTGGCCGTAATGCAGCAGGCCGCCCGGCGCAAAGCGCGCGCGCAGGCGCCGGATCAGGTCGTCAGCAAGCCCCCGCTTGGTTGGGCCGACGGCCGCGACGTTCCATTCCGGCGACTCCATGTCGTCGATGGAGACGAAGGTCGGCTCGCCGCCCATGGTGAGCCGCACGTCTTGCGCCTTGAGGTCGGCATCGACCTGCTCGCCCAGCGCGTCGAGCTTGGCCCAGGCGGCATCGGAAAAAGGCTTTGTGATTCGAGGCGCTTCGCGGATGCGCTTGACGTTCATCTCGAACGCGAAGTCGGTATTGGCGGCGCCCGCCGTGCCCGAGATCGGCGCGGCCGAGCGGTAATGCGGCGCGGCGGCGACGGGGATATGCCCCTCACCTGTCAGCATGCCCGAGGTGACGTCGAAGCCGACCCAGCCCGCGCCGGGGAGATAGACTTCGGCCCAGGCGTGGAGGTCAGTGAAATCGTTCTCGACCTCGCGCGGGCCTTCGACGGGATCGATGTCCGGGCGAAGCTGGATCAGATAGCCGGAGACGAAGCGGGCGGCGAGGCCGAGGTGCCTGATGATCTGGATGAGCAGCCAGGCGGAGTCGCGGCAGGAGCCGGAGCTGGAGGCCAGCGTCTCCTCCGTCTCCTGAACGCCCGGCTCCATCCGGATGATATAGCGAATCTTTTTCTGCAAATTCGCGTTGAGCTCGACCAGGAAATTGACGGTCGAGTCCGCCTGCCGCGGAATCTCCTTGAGGTACGCAGCGAGCAGCGGCCCTGGCTCCGTCGTCGCGAGATACGGCGCAAGCTCGTCCTTGAGGTCGTCGGTGTACTGGAACGGAAAGGAAAAGGCATAGGGCTCGACGAAGAAGTCGAACGGATTGACCACGGTCATCTCTGCCGTGAAGTCGACCTCGATTTTCAGCTCGCTCGCCTTCTCCGGAAAGACATAGCGCGCGAGCCAGTTGCCCTGCGGGTCCTGCTGCCAGTTCACGAAATGGTTCGCTGGCGTGACCTTGAGCGAATAGCTCGGGATCGGGGTGCGCGTATGCGGCGCCGGGCGCAGGCGAATGGTCTGGGGGCCGAGATCGATCGGACGATCGTATTTGTAATGCGTGACGTGATGCAGTGCGACGTAGATCGACACGGACGGGCTATCTCCGGCTGCCTTTTTGAGCAGAACACCGGTCCGGGGCCGGAGCAAGCACTAACAACGGGCACGGGGTGCCCGTGGAGCAGGCGAATAGCGAGTGGCGAATGGCGAATTGGACCCAATTCGCCACTCCCTATTCGCTATTCGCCCTCTACCTCCGCCGCGCGCGACAGCTCAGACTTTCGCCAGCGAATCCAGCTTTGCGCGAAGATCGTCAATTGCCGGCTTTGCAACGGGCCCGACGGCGGGGGTAGCCAAGACCTTATCGCACATCTGGTTGATCGAAGGCGTCACCAGGACGATCATCTTGACGAATGCGTTTCGTCCATCCGGAGAAAGCTTTTGCACGCGCGCGCTGAGATCGTTCAGCTGGGCCGTGGCTTCGTTGATCTTGGGCAGAGCTGCCTGAGCGGCCGCGGCATCTGTCATGCCGGGCAGCGCGGACTTCAACGTGTCGATTGACGAGTTGAGCTGGTTGGCCAGGTTCACTCCATCAACCGTCAACGCTGCGGGTGCCATGCCCACGGTTCCAGTCGCGGGTCGGGTGGTGGCAGGTTGCTCGGCGACAGTTTCCTGGCCCGGGCGCTGGATTGCCCACCAGGCAAGACCGGCCAATACGACCAGCGCGGCCAGCCAATAGGGCCACTGCGTGGCCTGGCTTGCCCAATTGCCGGCCTGTTGAGACGCACGGCTTGCTCCGGCTGAAGCTGACGCCGCCCCACTGCGCAAGCCTGCCTCCGCCCTGTCGATCAAACCGGCGGCGCCAAGCTGATCCGCCAGACCTGACGGGATCGCGGCCGTGATCTGGGCTTTCTGTGAGCGGAGCAGTGCTGCCAGGCCGTCCGTGTCGAGACCTGCGTTGCGCTGCTGCTGACCCAGGGTGCCCAGCACCATCGGACCGAGAATGGCGAGCAACGACTTGCCGCCAATGTCGCCGATGCCGGCAAACTTGCCCACCGCCTGAGCCATCGTGTCCATGGTTCGGCCCCCGAACAATCCGGACAGCATGCTCGCTCCGGCCTCCGCCAGTCCCTGCGGGCCGGTGTTGCCCAAGAGATCAGTGGGCGAGCCCCCTGGCTGCTGCGACAACAGCCTGGACAGTTGGCTCGTTCCGGCTGGGGTTCCAACCAGATCGGACAAGCCCGCCAGCAATGCCGGAACTGCTCCTCCAGCCGCCTTCTGCGTTGCGGTTCGGTCCAGCCCCAGAAACGAAGCGATTTTCTCGATGACTTCAGGTGTCAGGAATTGCATCACAACGGAGGTGAGATTTGCTGCCATGGCGATCTCCTCACTATGGTGGTTGCGAAGATGGTTGTTGCAAAGGTCGGTTTGTCGGCACCAGCTCCTGCTCTGCAGGGTCAATAGCACCGTTGCGTTTGCTGACGCGTCTCGATGAATGATCGATGTGTCGCGTGTCGGGCGCGTCTCGCGCCGGGTATTCACCCAGCATTCCCACGACGGCGTGATCGTCCCACCGGGATCGCCGGGCTGTCCATTCACAACAAAGGGAGTGCTTCCAGGTTGAGCCTGTTCAACGACAGCTCCAACGTGGAACTTTAGAAAAGTTGTACCGACTTAGAACGTCAACCTCGCTGCCGCTTTCAGCAGGGCTACATTGTCGCGCCAAGCACCCACGGCGCGAACTCGGCGGCGCCGAAGTCAAAGCTTTCGCTCTTGGTCGGCTGGCCCGAAGCGGTCTTGAGGATGAGATCGAAGATGCGCTGGCCGCATTCCTGCACACTCTCCTCGCCATCGAGGATGGTGCCGCAGTTGACGTCCATGTCGTCTTCCATGCGCTTGTACATGGGTGTGTTGGTCGCGAGCTTGATCGAGGGCGCGGGCTTGCAGCCGAACACGCTGCCGCGGCCAGTGGTGAAGCAGACGAGATTGGCGCCGCCGGCCACCTGCCCCGTGGCCGCGACCGGGTCGTAGCCGGGCGTGTCCATGAACACAAAGCCCTTCTTGGTGACGGGCTCGGCGTAATGCAGCACGTCGACCAGGTTGGTGCTGCCGGCCTTGGCCATCGCGCCCAGGGATTTTTCCAGAATGGTGGTGAGGCCGCCCGCCTTGTTGCCCGGGCTCGGATTGGCGTTCATCTCCGCGCCCTCGCGCTGGGTATATTCCTCCCACCAGCGCATCAGGCCGACCAGCTTCTCGCCGACCTCACGGCTGACGGCGCGGCGCGTGAGCAGATGCTCGGCGCCGTAGGTCTCGGGCGTCTCCGAGAGGATCACGGTGCCACCATGGCGGACCAGAAGGTCGCTCGCGGCGCCCAGCGCCGGATTGGCGGAGACGCCGGAATAGCCGTCGGAACCGCCGCATTGCAGGGCCACTGTCAGTTCGCTCGCGGCTACCTTCTCGCGCTTGACCTTGTTGGCGTCCGCAAGCGCCTCTTTCACAAAGGCAATGCCGGCCTCAGTCGTCTTGCGTGTGCCGCCCTTCTCCTGGATATCCATCGCACGCAGGCGCCCCGCCAGCTTCTGCTCCTGCATCAGCCCGCCGATCTGGTTGACCTCGCAGCCGAGCCCTAGCACCACAACGGCCGAGAAATTCACATGCCGCGCATAACCGCCAAGCGTGCGGCGGAGCAGCGCCAGCGGCTCGTCCTGGGTCATGCCGCAGCCGGTCTTGTGGGTCAGCGCGACTACGCCGTCGACGTTGGGGAAGTCGGCCAGCGGATTGTCGCCGGTGAACGGATTCTTCTTGAAGACATCGGCGACCAGCCCCGCGACATGGGCGCTGCAATTCACCGAGGTGAGGATGCCGATATAATTGCGCGTGGCGACGCGGCCGTCGGGACGGCGGATGCCGTCGAAGATCGCCGGCAGGTCGAAATTCGGCACCGGCTTGACGTCGACGCCATAGGCATAGTCCTTGTCGAAATCGCCCATGCCGCAGTTCTGCGTGTGCACGTGCTGGCCCGGCGCAATCGGCTGCGTGGCAAAGCCGATGATCTGGCCGTAGCGAATGACCGGCTCGCCTTGCGCGATCGGCCTGATCGCAACCTTGTGGCCCGCGGGGATACGCTCCGATGTCGTTACGCCATCGGCCACCACCATGCCCGGCGGCAAGCTCGAGCGCGCAATCAGCACGCCGTCGTCAGGATGCAAGCGGATGACGGGTGCTGGGGCCATGGGATGTCTCCTAGTATTCGAATGCTTCCCTCTCCCCGCGAAGAACGGGAAGAGGGAGAGGATAGAGTATGCCTAAGCCTTGCCGCCAGATTCCTTGCGGGTCGCGTTGACCTGCATCTTGGCGTAGGTCGACATCAACCCGACCTCGTTCGACAGCGTCACCAGCTTGAAGCCCATGTTGATCGCACGCACCGCGCCTTCGGCGCCGGAGCAATGGATGCCGGGGTTGAGCTTGCGCTTGTCGCATTCCTTCACGATCTTCTCGTAGATCTTGAGGATCTCCGGCTCGGTACGGTCGAGCTTCGGCTCGAGGCCATAGGAGAAGCCGAGGTCGGACGGGCCGATATAGACGCCGTCGATGCCCTGCACGTCGAGGATCGCTTCCATGTTCTCGACCGCCGTCTTGGTCTCCATCATCGGCAGCAGCACGATCTCTTCGTTCGCGGTCTTCTGGTAGGAACCCGCGGTGCCGTACATGCCGGCGCGGATCGGGCCGTTGGAGCGCACACCCATCGGCGGGTACTTCGAATAGGAAACGAGGTTCTTGGCTTCCTGCGGCGTGTTGATCATCGGGCAGATCACGCCATAGGCGCCGCCGTCGAGCACCTTGCCGACGATGCCGGGCTCGTTCCAGGGCACGCGGACCATGGGCGTGACCGGATGCTTGTCCATCGACTGGAAGCACTGCACCATGGAGAGGTAATCCTGCACGCCGTGCTGCATGTCGACGGTGACGCTGTCAAAGCCGCATTGCGCGATCATCTCGGCGGAAAAGCCGGAGGGGATCGCGAGCCAGGCGTTCACCACCGCTTTGCCCTGGGCCCAGATTTGCTTGACTTTGTTTGGCATTGATCGCGTTTCCTTTTGTCGTTTCTCTGAAGAATTTCTCTCGGAACTGGGATGGGCTGCTAGCTGGTCGCCCGCTGGATCGCCACTTCGCTGACGCCGACCTCGCGCGCGGTGTTCACTATCGCCGCCCAGGTATCATCAGGCAAGGGCACACCGTTCCTGGTGCGTTCGGCACGGGTCCTTCGTTCAGTATCGCCGGGGATCAGGACCTCCTCGACGCCGGCGCCCGGTTTGGTCGCCCGGATGAAATCGACGTAACGGGCGATATCGCCGTCGAAGAAGTTGGCGGTATCGATCACCTTGGGGTCGACATAGAAGGCCAGCATGCCGTTGGCGAAGCGCCGGTCCGGCGCGGTGGCGCCGGTTCCCGTGAGCGCGCCGCCGAGCAGCTCGCAGATGAACGCAAGGCCCGAGCCCTTGTGCTCGCCGAAGGCGCGGATCGCGCCGGTCCCCTTGGTGTGATCGCGCGGTCCATCAGGCGTGTACGAGCCGTAGAGCACATGCGGGTCGTCGCTCAGCGAGCCGTCGGCATCGATCAGCGCGCCCTTCGGCAGCTTCTTGCCGCCGCGGCTCGCGACCAGGCATTTGCCCTCGGCGACAACAGAGGTCGCGAAATCCAGCACGATCGGGTCCTGCCCCTGCCGCGGAATGCCGACGCAGTAAGGCGCGGTGGAAAGACGCTTCTCGACGCCGCCGAACGGCGCGACCAGCAGTGAGCCCGCCGCATTGACGAAATGCACGGAGACGAGCCCTTCGGCCGCAGCCATCTCGGCCCAGTCGCCGACGCGGCCGATATGGCCGGCATTGCGCAACGCGACCGCAGCGAGCCCGGCCTTCTTGCACTTCTCAATGCCAAGCTTCACCGCGACCGGCGTCACCGTCTGGCCATAGCCGAACTTGCCGTCGACCACGGCAAGCGACGGCGTATCGACGACGATCTCGGGTGTCTGGTTCGGCACCACCGCGCCGGTCTTCTTCCACCTGACATAGACGGGCACGCGGATGACGCCATGGCTGTCATGGCCGGTGAGATTGGCCGTCGTGAGGTAAGTCGCGATGCGCCGCGCCTCCTCGGGCGATGACTCGGTGTGTCCGAAAACATCGGCGACGAAGTCGATGAGATTCTCGACCTTGATTGTAACCATGGATGCTCTTTGAGTTAGGCGCTGACCTTGGCGTGACCGCCGAGATAGGCGGCGCGGATGGCTTCGTTGCCCCACAATTCATCGGGCTTGCCGCCCAGCACGATCTTGCCGGTCTCCAGCACATAGCCGTAATCGGCGACCGACAGGCCCATGCGTGCATTCTGCTCAACCAGCAGCACCGTGGTGTTGCGGCGGATTTCGCCGATGATCTTGAACACGGCCTGCACGATGACGGGCGCAAGACCAAGCGACGGCTCGTCGAGCAGCAACAACCGCGGCTTTGCCATCAAGCCGCGCGCGACCGCCACCATCTGCAACTGGCCGCCAGACAGCGTCCAGCCGAGTGCGCTTGAGAATTTGCGGATGTCAGGGAACAGGTCGAACATCGCGTCCGCCTCGCGCGAAATCTCCGACTTCGACGCACGGCGGTTGGAGGCGCCGAGCATGATGTTCTCTTTGACTGACAGCCCCGGGAAGACCCGCCTGCCCTCAGGCACATGCGAGATGCCCATGCGCACGATCGCCTCGGGTCCGAGGCCCGCGATCGATTTGCCGTCGAAGAGGATGTCGCCGGATGTCGGCTTGGCAAGGCCGGAGATGGCACGCAGCGTGGTCGACTTGCCGGCGCCGTTGGCGCCGAGCAGCGTCACCACCTGCCCCGCTTCAACGGCGATGGTGGCGCCACGCAACGCTTCGATCTCGCCGTAGCGGACCACGAGATTGCGGATTTCGAGCAGCGGCATCATTCGCTCCCGAGATAGGCGGAGACGACATCGGGATGGCGCAGCACCGCCATCGACTCGCCGTCCGCAATGCGGCGACCGAAATTGAGCACGGTGATGTGCTGGGCGGCTTCCGACACCAGGGTCATGTCGTGATCGATGATCAGGATGGTGAGCCCTTGCGCCGCGATGCGCTTCAAGAGCTCATGCAGCTCCAGCTTCTCGGTCGAGTTCAGGCCGGCAGCCGGCTCGTCGAGCAGCAGCAGCGTCGGGTTCGACGCCAGTGCCCGCGCGATCTCGATCAGGCGCTGGTGGCCATAGGAGAAGCTCGAGATCAGCTCATTGGCGCGGCTGCCGAGGCCGACAAAGGTCAGCGCTTCCATTGCCCGCTCGGTCAGCGCGGCATCGCCGCCGGATCCGACCAGGGTATTGCCCCGGCGTTCGGCGCCGATCTCGACATTTTCGAGCGCGGTCATCGAGCGGAACAGGCGGATGTTCTGGAAGGTGCGGCCCAGCCCTGCGGCGGTGCGCTGATGCGGCGGCATGTTGGTGATGTCGGTGCCGTCGAGCACGATTTTGCCCGCGGTCGCCTTGTAGAGGCCCGAGAGCACGTTGAGCGTAGTGGTCTTGCCGGAGCCGTTCGGCCCGATCAGCGCGTGCACGCCGCCGCGCTTGACCGCGATATCGACGCCGTCGACGGCCTTGAGGCCGCCGAAATATTTCGAGAGCCCCGTCACCTCAAGCACGGTGTCGCCGCCGACGATCGCAGGTTTCAACTGCAGCGCCTTAACGGCTGCCGGCGCCTTGATCTGCGCGCGCCAGCGCTCGAAGGCGGCGGCGACAAAGCCCCAGATACCATCCGGCATGAAGCGCACGATCAGGATCACGAACAGGCCGTAAATGGCCAGATAAAGCCCGGGCACGCTCTTGAGGAACCGCAGCCATTCCGGGATCAGGATCAGAAGCCCGGTGCCGATCGCAGATCCAATCGGCGAAGCCACGCCGCCGAGCAGCGACATGGTCAGGAACACGATGGATTCCGCGAAAGAAAATTGATCCGGGCTGACATAGGCAAAGCCGCCGGCAAACAGCCCTCCGGCGAGGCCGCCGAGCATGGCGCAGATCGCGAAGGCGTAAACTTTGGTGCGGAACACATCGATGCCGTTGACGCCGGCGGCAAGCTCGTTGTCGCGCACCGCGCGCATGGCGCGGCCGAGCCTGGTGTCCGGCAAATGCCAGACGAGGTAGCCGACAATGCCGAGCATCGCGACGCAGAAAGCGAGATAACTCTGCGCCGAGCGGAAAATGTCGGGCCGGCCGATATTGGAGACGCCGTCGGGTCCATGGGAGAGCCAGATCGCGTTGATCATGACCAGCGTCACGATCTGCTGGAACGAGATCGTCACCATCGCAAGATAGTGCCCGCCAAGCCGCAAGGTCGAGGCGCCGAGGAACGCACCCGCGATCAACGCCGCCATGCAACCGATCGGCAGACAAAGCCAATAGCTCAAATGCCAGTCGGTGGTGCCGAGCGCTACCGCATAGGCGCCGAAGCCGAAGAAGGCCGCCTGCGCCAGGTTGATCTGCCCGCACAGGCCGAGCACGACCGAGAGCCCGAACACGGCAATGGCGAAGGTCGTCGCCTGCATCAGGATGTTGTGGAGATAACCGTCGATCGGCATTTCCGCGGCGAGCACGACCAGGATGGCTAGCACGATGAAATAGGGCAGATGCCGCAGCAGAAGCGGTTTCGAGCGCATGACGGTCGGAACGGCGGACATGTTTTCGCTCGGCGCGCTCATGCTTTTTCCGCCACGCGTTCGCCGAAGATGCCCTGCGGCCGGAAGATCAGGAATGCTATCAGCACCAGGAAGGCGAAGCCGTCCTTGTACGGCACTGAAATGTAGGCCGCGCCAAACGTTTCGATCACGCCGAGCGCGAGCCCGCCGATGATGGCGCCGGCGACGTCGCCGAAGCCGCCGATGATGGTGGCGGCAAAGGCCTTCAGCGCAATCGTCGAGCCCATCTGGATCGAGACGAACAGCACCGGCGCCACCAGGATGCCGGCAAGGCCGCCGAGCACGGCGGAATAGATGAAGGTGATCATGATCATGGTGGAGACGGAAATGCCGAGCAGCGAGGCCATTTCCTTGTCCTGCGAGGTCGCCTGCAGCTTCTTGCCGAGCAGCGTGTGCTCGAAGAACCAGAAATTGAAGATCACCAGCGCGACCGTGACGGCGATGATCAGCAGATACTGGCTATCAAGATAGACCGGCCCGAGCTGGATGCCGGGCGTCTCGAACCAGCCCTGCAACACTTGCGGCTGCGGGCCGTAGATGGCGAGCACGGAGTTGGCGAGCAGGATCGAGGCACCGATGGTCGCGATGATCACCGGCAGGTAGGTGCGGTGACGCAGCGGATAATAGACGCCGAGATTGAAGATGACGCCAAGCAGCGCCATGCCGGCGAGCGCCAGCAGGAACGACAGCCAATAGGGCCAGCCGAGATCGACCGCGAACACCACCATCAGATAGGCGGCGACCATGGAGAACTCGCCCTGGGCGAAGTTCACCACATTGGTGGCGCGGAAGATCAGCACGAAACCGAGCGCGACCAGCGCATAGACGGCGCCGATGCCGATGCCGGTGAACAGCAGTTGTAGGACGAGATCCATCGCGGTTCTGGTTTGAGAGGGTTGTTTCGCTTCGTAAACAGCGTTTCGGCCTCCCCCGTTTTCTTTGGGGGAGGCCGAAGGCGCCGGGCTTAGTCAGTGAACTCGATGTGCTTGTCGAAGACGATGTTGCCCTTGTCGTTCTTCACGATGTTGTAGCCGTGAAGCCCATCGCCGTTCTGGTCGAAATTGTATTCGCCCTCGGCACCGGGGAACTTCTTCGTCGCCAGGATCGCCTCGCGGATCTTCGCCGGATCGGTCGAGCCGGCCTTGTTGATCGCGGCCGACAGCACGGTGACCGCGTCGTAGGTCCAGGAGCTCTGGTTGTCGGGCGCGACCTTGACCGCGTCGCGATAGACCTTGCCGAACGCCTTCGAGCCCTCGCTGGAATCTTCCGCGTAATCGGCAACACCGTAGGTGTTGTAGAGCGCGGGACCGGCGAGCTTGAGCGCGGTGATGTTGACGATCGAGGGCGAGCCGACCCAGGGAATGTTGACGCCGAGCTGACGGAGCTGGCGACCGAAGATGCCGAGGTCGTTCTCGAAGGTGAAGTAGGAGCCGAGGATGTCGGCGCCCGATTGCTTGATCGCGAGCACGACCGGCGTGAAATCCTGGCTCTGGTTGGCATAGCCCTGATCGGTCGCCGTGGCGCCGAGCTTGCCCAGCGCCTCCGTCAGCGCCTTGCCGCCGGCGGTGCCGAACGCGTCGGTCGAATGCAGCACGAACCACTTCTTCTTGCCGAGCGTGTTGACGCCGTATTCGGCGATGACGCGGCCGGAATAGCTGTCATTGGGGCGGAAGCGGAACAGCCACTGATTGCCCATGTGGGTCAGATTCGGATCGGTGCCGCCGATCATCACGGGCTTGCCGAGCTTGAGCACGTCGGGCGCCATCGCATGCACCTGGGTCGAACGGATCGAGCCGAGGAAGGCGACGATGTCGGATTGCGCGGCAAGCTTGGAGAAAGCCAGCACGATGCCGGGGTTGGTGGTCTGGTCGTCCTCGACGATCAGCTCGGCCTGCTTGCCCAGAATGCCACCGGCCTTGTTGACCGCATCGAGCGCGAGCTTGGCGCCCTTGATGGCATAGCCACCGGATTCGGCCGCGGGTCCCGTGACCGGCGCACACATGCCGATCTTGATGGTCTCACCTTGCGCCCGTGCACTGGTGATGATGTGGGGTGCTGCGATACCGGCAGCGAGAGCGGCCGCGAAATCGCGTCGGGTCAGTCTCATTCCATTCCTCCCTGAGGCCGGGCTTCCTTGTCGGCCTTTCTTGGTATTGGCGAGCTTTGGAGGCCCGCGAAAACCGGTTGCTACTTACGAAGTCCGAGCGTCTGAGTAAATTGGTATTAAATCGGGGCAAATTCGACTAACGGCGGAAGCAAACCGCCGCCAAACATGAACGCCGCGGGAGCAGCGTAATTCCCCTTTGGCACAGGCTTCTCCGTGCTCAAAGTGCGGGCAGCCGTGGAAGCTATGCGTCCGCCCCGTCGCAGCATGCAAATTTGCGTTACTCGCCGGCCTCCTCCGGCTGCCCCATACCGGCAAGGCTTGCTTCCAGCGCGCCCAGCATGTCCTGCAGCGCGGCAAGTTTCCTCACGCCATAGCGGCGGGTGATGGCGGCATAGATCGCCTCCGACGATGGCGCGACCACTTCCATCAATCGCAGGCCTTTGTCCGAAATCGACACCAGGCCGCGACGCAGATCGGTCTCCGCGGTCTTGCGCTCGATCAAACCGCGCGCCTCGAGATCTCGTAAGATGCGGGAAAGGCTCGGCGCCAACAGAAAGGCGGTGTGCGCGAGCTCGGTGACCTCGATGGCGTCGATCGCCGCAAGCGCACGCAGGATGCGCCATTGCTGCTCGGTCAGATCATGACGGCGCAGCGACGGGCGGAATTGCCGCATGACAGCTTCGCGCGCGCGGAGCAGCGACATCGGCAGCGAGCGGGAGAAATCGCGCATCGGCACGCGGCGCGTTGCCTTCGCATTCGCCTTTTCCTTGCCCGATCCACTTGATTTCTTCTGCGCCATCGATTGCCCTAGTTTTGCGTTGCCCGAGTTTGCGTTGCAGCAAAATAGCCCAAGGGGATTTGAAGGGGTTTGCAGCGAGACAATTAACATGTTAATCATCTCGCCGCATCTCTTTTTGTGAAACTCCCATGGCCCTTTCCACCGAAGACATCCGCGCCGCCGCCGAGCGCCTGGATCGCGCAGAGAAGACCCGTACCCAGGTACGGCAGCTCTCGCAGGAATTTCCCGCGATCACCATCGACGACGCGTATGCGATCCAGAAGGCGTGGATGGAGATCAAGGTCTCCGGCGGCCGCGTGGTGAAAGGCCATAAGATCGGCCTGACCTCGAAGGCGATGCAGAGCGCGCTCAATATCGGCGAGCCGGATTCCGGCGTGCTGCTCGACGACATGTTCTTTGCCGATGGCGGCATCGTGCCGACCGACCGCTTCATCGCCACGCGCGTGGAGGCGGAGCTCGCCTTTGTCATGGCCAAGCGCCTGTCGGGCCCCGATTGCAGCATGTTCGACGTCTTGAACGCGACAGATTTCGTCGTGCCGGCGCTCGAAATCCTGGATACGCGGGTCGAGCGCAAAGACCCTGCGACCAAAGCGACGCGAAAGATCTTCGACACCATCGCGGATAATGCGGCGAATGCCGGCATCGTGCTCGGCGGCCGGCCGATCCGCCCGCTGGAGACGGACCTGCGCTGGATCGGCGCGCTCTGTTTCAAGAACGGACAGTTGGAAGAAACTGGACTCGCCGCCGGTGTGCTCAATCACCCTGCGACCGCCGTGGCCTGGCTTGCCAACAAGATCGCGCCGCATGGGCTCGCGCTCGAGGCGGGACAGGTCGTGCTGGCGGGATCGTTCATCCGCCCGATCGAGACTCGCAAGGGCGACACAATCCAGGCCGATTATGGCGCCTACGGCTCGGTGAGCTGCTATTTCGGCTGATAACAACAATTGGGAGTGAAACCGCCATGCCGCATTTCACGATCGAATATTCCGCCAATCTCGACAAGCGCGTCGACATGGCCAAGGTCGTCGAGGTCGTGCGCAAGGCCGCGGTCGAGACCGGCATCTTCCCGCTCGGCGGCATCCGCGTCCGCGCGATCAGATGCGAGCATTATGCCATCGCCGATGGCAATCCGAACCTCGCCTTCCTCGACATGGTGCTGCGGCTCGGCGAAGGCCGCGATCTCGCCGCCCGGCAGAAGGCCGGCGAGCACGTCTTTAAGGCGCTGTCTGCGCATCTCGATCCGGTCTTTGCGCAAACCAAGTTCGCTTTGTCGTTCGACATGCAGATCAACGACAAGGACACGAGCTGGAAGCGCAACAACATTCACGAAGCCCTGAAAGCGGAGACCGCTCATGGATAAGGTCACGCCGAAATCCGATCTGTTCCAGGCCAACAAGGACCGCGTCGCGCCGCTCTTGAAGCAGCTCCGCGCCGACGGCATCGGCCACATGATCGACGGCAAGATCGTCGCCTCTGTCACGAGCGACACGTTCGAGACCAAGTCGCCGGTCGATGGATCGGTGCTCGCCTCCGTCGCACGCGGCAATGCCGAGGATATCGACCGCGCGGCGACGGCAGCGTCCCTCGCCTTCAAATCCTGGCGCGACATGTCGGCCTCGATGCGGCGCAAGCTGCTGCATCGCGTAGCCGACGCGATCGAGGACCGCGCCGATGATATCGCCGTGCTCGAATGCATCGACACCGGACAGGCGCACCGCTTCATGGCGAAAGCCGCGATCCGCGCCGCGGAGAATTTTCGCTTCTTTGCCGACAAATGCGCGGAAGCGCGCGACGGCCTCAACACGCCGAGCGAGGAGCACTGGAACATTTCCACCCGCGTGCCGATCGGCCCGGTCGGCGTGATCACGCCGTGGAACACGCCGTTCATGCTCTCGACCTGGAAGATCGCCCCTGCCCTCGCGGCTGGCTGCACCGTCGTGCACAAGCCCGCGGAATGGTCGCCGGTGACGGCCGATATGCTTGCCAAGCTCGTCAAGGAAGCCGGCGTGCCTGATGGCGTGCTCAACACCGTCCATGGTATCGGCGAGGAAGCCGGCAAGGCACTGACCGAACATCCCGCGATCAAGGCGATCGGCTTTGTCGGCGAGAGCGCGACAGGTTCGGCGATCATGGCGCAGGGCGCGAAGACGCTCAAACGCGTGCATTTCGAGCTTGGCGGCAAGAACCCCGTGATCGTGTTCGAGGACGCCGATCTCGACCGCGCGCTCGATGCGGTCGTCTTCATGATTTATTCGCTGAATGGCGAGCGCTGCACCTCCTCGAGCCGCCTGCTGGTACAAGAGAGCATCTCGAAGAAGTTCATCGAGAGGCTGACGGCGCGCGTGAAGGCGCTGAAGGTCGGCCATCCCCTCGATCCCGCGACCGAAATCGGGCCGCTGATCCATGAGCGGCACCTTGCCAAGGTCTGTTCGTATTTCGACGTGGTGAAGAAAGACGGCGCTATCATCGCGGTCGGCGGCAAGACCTATGATGGCCCCGGTGGCGGCCACTATATCGAGCCGACGCTCGTCACCGGCGCGAACGCCAGGATGCGCGTGGCGCAGGAGGAAGTGTTCGGGCCGTTCCTGACCGTGATCCCCTTCCGCGACGAGGCTCACGCGATCGAGATCGCCAATGACGTCAATTACGGCCTCACCGGCTACGTCTGGACCGGCGACATGGGCCGGGCGCTGCGCGTCGCCGACGCACTCGAAGCCGGCATGATCTGGCTCAATTCGGAGAACGTGCGCCATCTGCCGACCCCGTTCGGCGGCATGAAGGCGTCCGGCATCGGCCGCGACGGCGGCGACTACTCCTTCGATTTCTACATGGAAACGAAGCATGTCTCGCTGGCGCGAGGCACGCACAAGATTCAGAAGCTGGGAATTTAAGAACCATTGTCATTCCGGGGCGCGACGAAGTCGCGAGCCCGGAATCCATAACCACAGCCGGTGGATATGGATTCCGGGCCTGGCCCTCCGGGCCATCCCGGAATGACGAGGTGAGACAGGGAGCCGCAATGCCCATTCCGAAACACATCTTCGACCCGCCCTTCAACATCATCCGCTCGAGCCATGTCGTGCTCGACGTCACCGACCTGAAGGCAAGCCGCGCTTTCTATGAGACCGCGGTCGGTCTGCATGTCGAAGATGCCGACGACAACGCGGTCTATCTGCGCGGCTACGAGGAGCATCAGCATCATTCGCTGGTGCTGCGGAAGGCGCCGGTCGCGGCCTGCAACCGGATCGGCTTCAAGGTCGGCAATGACGGCGACCTCGACAAAGCGGCCGCGTTCTTCTCCGAGAATGGCATCCAGCACAAATTCGCCGAGCAGCCGTTCCAGGGCCGCACGCTGCAATTCACCGATCCCTTCGGCTTCCAGATCGAGCTCTGCGCCACGATGGACAAGCGGCCGCATCTCTTGCGCCGCTACGATCTCTACAAGGGCTGCCATCCGCAGCGGCTCGACCATTTCAACATCTTCGCCGCCGAAGTGCAGGGCACGATGGACTTTTATGCCCGGCTCGGCTTCCGCCTGACCGAATATGCAGAGGAGGACGGGCCGAACGGCCGCATAGCTGCCGCCTGGCTGCATCGCAAGGGCAATGTGCATGACCTCGCCATCACCAACGGCAAGGGCCCGCGCCTGCATCATTTCTGCTACTGGGTGCCGACCGCGATGAACGTGCTGCATCTCTGCGACGTGATGGCCTCCAGCGGCTATCTGAAGAACCTGGAGCGCGGCCCCGGCCGCCACGGCATCTCGAATGCGTTCTTCCTCTATGTCCGCGATCCCGACGGCCATCGCCTCGAGCTCTATACCAGCGACTACTTCACGATGGATCACGACCACGAGCCGCTGCGCTGGTCGCTGACCGATCCGCGGCGTCAGACGCTGTGGGGCGCGCCGGCGCCGCGCTCCTGGTTCGAGGAAGGCTCGCCCTTCCCTGCCACCAAGGTGCGTGAGCCCGCCTTCCAGGCCCAGGTCACCGTCGCGGACTAAGGGCGGCAATCGTGACCACAGCCAGCGCCTCCGAACTCAAGCTGATCGCCGGCGGCTCGCTCGCCGGCCTGTTTCGTGAGCTCGGCCCGCTGTTCGAGAAGGCGAGCGGTTACACGCTCTCCATTCATTTCGATGCCACGCCGAACATCATCAGCCGCATCAATTCCGGTACGCCGTTCGACGCGGTCGTTATCCCCTTCGATGTCTTCAAGGACAGCGCTGCGAAGGAACGCCTCACTGATCCGATCGAGATCGCGAGGGTCGGTTATGGCGTGATCGTTCGCGCCGGCGCGGCAAAGCCCGATCTCTCTACGGCTGATGCCTTCAAGAAGTCGCTGCTCGCGGCTTCCTCCGTCGCCTCGGTGCCCGCGAGCGCGGCGGGCGCCTATGTCACCAAGGTCTATGAGCGGCTCGGCATTGCCGACGAAATGAAGGCCAGGACCAAGGTCGAGGCCTTGCCGACGGCGATCGCGCCCTCCGTTGCCAAGGGCGAAGCCGAACTCGGTGTCTTCCTCACCAACGTGTTCAATGCGCCCGGCGTCGAGCTTGCCGGCGCCTTCCCGGCCGATTTGCAGCAGGAACTGGTGTTCGCCGCGGCGATTGCCAAAGATGCCAAAGCGACCGGCGCGGCGAAAGCGCTGCTCGATTTTCTGAAAACTCCACCCGCCGTCGCCGCCATCAAGGCAGCCGGCATGACCCCTGCGCCACATACCGATTGAGATGCAGATGACAGCTCCCGCCTCTCGCCTTGCGACCTACACCATCAATGGCAAAACCAAATATGGCGTCGTCGCCACAGGCGGCCTCATCGATCTCTCTTCGCGCTTCGGCAAGGAGTATCCGACCTTGCGCGAGGTGATCGCGGCCGGCGCGCTGACAAAACTCGCCGACGATGCGGCGAAGCGCACGCCGGATGATCCGCTTGACGGCATCATTTGGCAGCCGCCGATCCCGGCGCCGGAAAAGATCATCTGCATCGGCGTGAACTATCCCGACCGCAACGCCGAATACAAAGATGGTTCGGACGCGCCGAAATTTCCGAGCATGTTCATGCGTACCCCGCGCTCCTTTGTCGGCCACAACTCGCCGCTGATCCGCCCGCGCGCCTCGACCCAGCTCGACTATGAGGGCGAGGTAACGATCGTGATCGGCAAGGCCGGCCGTCATATCAAAGAGGCCGACGCGCTCAGCCATATCGCCGCGCTCACGCTCTGCAACGAAGGCACCATCCGCGACTGGGTGCGGCACGCGAAATTCAACGTGACGCAAGGCAAGAATTTCGATTCCACCGGCAGCCTCGGCCCATGGATCGTGCCCTACACCAACGAAGCGCAGCTCGCCGACATCCGCCTCTCCACGCGCGTCAATGGCGAGACGCGGCAGGACGACCGCACCTCGCGGCTGATCTTCAAGATTCCCTACCTCCTCGGCTACATCTCGACCTTCACCACGCTGGTGCCGGGCGACGTCATCGTCACGGGCACGCCGACGGGCGCCGGCGCACGCTTCGACCCGCCGCGCTACCTGAAGCCCGGCGACGTCGTCGAGATCGAAGCCGACGGCATCGGCGTGCTGCGCAACCCCGTCGCCGACGAAACCCTGTAAGGACTGTACCCATGACTTCCATGACCGGCGGCGAAGCGATCGTCAGCTCCATCGTCGCCCACGGCGTCGACACCGTGTTCGGCCTGCCCGGCGCGCAGATCTACGGCCTGTTCGACGCCTTCCACCAGGCGCAGCTCAAGGTGATCGGCGCACGGCACGAGCAGGCCTGCGGCTACATGGCCTATGGCTATGCGCGCTCCTCGGGCAAGCCCGGCGTATTCAGCGTCGTGCCCGGCCCCGGCGTGCTCAATGCGGGTGCGGCGATGCTGACCGCGTTCGGCGGCAACGAGCCGGTGCTTTGCCTCACCGGCCAGGTGCCGACGCAGTTCCTCGACAAGGGCCGCGGCCATCTGCACGAGATGCCGGACCAGCTTGCGACCATGCGCACCTTCATCAAATGGGCCGAGCGCATCGAACATCCCGGCATCGCGCCCAGCATGGTCTCGCGCGCGTTCCAGGAGATGATGTCGGGCCGCCGCGGGCCGGTGGCGCTGGAAATGCCCTGGGACGTGTTCACGCAGCGCGCCGATGTCGGCGCCTCGAAGGTCTTCGATCTCCTTCCCTCGCCGCAGCCGGATGCCGATCGCATCAAGGACGCGGCTACGCTGATTGCCGCGAGCAAGACGCCGATGATCCTCGTCGGCTCCGGTGCGATCCATGCGCGCGAGGAGATTCTCGAACTCGCCGAGATGATCGACGCGCCCGTCGTCGCCTTCCGCAGCGGCCGCGGCATCGTCTCCAACGCGCATGAGCTGGGGCTCACCATGGCCGCTGCGTACCGGCTGTGGCCGACCACGGACCTGATGATCGGCATCGGGACGCGGATGGAGCTGACGACCATGACGCGCTGGCCCTATCGCCCGGACGGACTGAAGTCGGTGCGCATCGAGATCGACCCGGCCGAGATCCGCCGCTACACGCCCGATGTCGCCGTGATCTCGGATGCGCAGAGCGGAACGCGTGAGCTTGTCGCAGCCGTCCGCAAGGCCGGCTACCGCAAGACCTCCGGCCGCCGCGCCGCCATCCGCGAGGCCACGGCGGCGGCGCATCAGGAAATCCAGAAGGTGCAGCCGCAAATGGCTTACCTCAACATCCTGCGCGAGGTGCTGCCGGACAATGCCATCGTCACCGACGAGCTGACGCAGGTCGGCTTCGCCTCCTGGTACGGCTTTCCGATCTACCAGCCGCGCACCTTCATCTCCTCGGGCTATCAGGGCACGCTCGGCTCGGGCTTCCCGACCGCGCTCGGCGCCAAGGTCGCCAATCCCGACAAGCCCGTGGTGGCGATCACCGGCGACGGCGGCTTCATGTTCGGCGTGCAGGAGCTCTCCACCGCGGTGCAGTTCAACATCGGCGTGGTGACGCTGGTGTTCAACAACAACGCCTATGGCAACGTCCGCCGCGACCAGCGCACGCGCTTTGACGGACGCGTCGTGGCGGCAGATCTCGTCAATCCGGATTTCGTGAAACTTGCTGAGTCGTTTGGCGTCGCGTCGAGCCGCGTCACCGCGCCCGACCATTTCAAGCCCGCGCTGGAGAAGGCGCTGGCGCATGGCGGGCCGTCCCTGATCGTGGTCGAAGTGCCGCGCGATTCCGAAGTGACGCCGTGGACGTTCATCCATCCGGCGAGGAATGCCTGACCCTCATGGTGAGGAGCGCGTCTTCGCGCGTCTCCGGACGATGCTTCGCATCGCCGAGAGAACCATGAGGCCCGCACTGGGGCCTCATCCTTCGAGACGCCGCTTGCGCGGCTCCTCAGGATGAGGAACTAGCGCCCTGCTGCAGCCTCGTCGCCGCAATCACCAGCAGCCCCGCGCCGGCCACCGACCAGCACGCGACCGGCGCCCAGTGCAGGAGCGGCGCGTAGTCGGGCAGCTTCTGCAAGCCGCCCGCGACGGCAGCCATGCGCGCAAAGGTCGCGAGCGCCAGCGCGGAGAAGACGAGGCCTGTTACTTTGCCCTCGGCGCCGGTGTGGCCGATCGCTAGCGCAGCCGAGACGGCGCTCATCAGCATGCAGCCCCAGGCCGCGCCGGCGATGAATTGCGCCGCAATCAGCGTATTCAGCCCACCCGCCAGCTCGGCCACCAGCACCGCGACCGCACCGAGCAACCCGGCCGCGCCCATCACGATCAGGCTGCCGCGATGCTTGACGACCAGACTCGCCGGGAACATCGCGATGTTGAAGCCGATCCAGAACACCGGCATCAGCCATTGCAGGTCCATCGGTTTGGCGAAGCGCAAATAGGACGGCGCGCTGTTAATGGAAAAATGAAGCTGGTAGCCGAGCGCAAGCAGCACCATCGCCGCGATAAAGATGATCGGCACGGTGCCGAAGGGTTTTGGCCGCACGACCGGTTTGGCCGGAATCCCGTCACCCGCAAGATCGCGCTCGACGCGAGACAGCGCTAGCGTCGTGATCAAGAGCACGACGCTCGACATCACAAAGGGCAGCCGCGCATCGATGTCGCGCAGCACCACGCTGAGATAGGGAGACACCGCACCGGCGAGGCCATAGCCGAGCATGGCGAGCGCTGCGAGAAATGGAATTTTTGGCCTGGCGGCGTATTTTCCCAGCAAGAGCAGTGGCGGCGCGCGCAATGTCGAGGATGTGAACGCCCAGATCACGATCAACGCGATGAAAAGGCTCTTTGCGCCGCCGGCGCTTGCGACAAAGGGCAACGCCGCAAAGGCCGCGCAGGACAACGCCGTCAGCGCGGCCACGATCATGCCGAGACGGCCGACCAACTCAGCGATGCGGTCGGCGGCAATGCCCATCGCGGTGTCGGTGATGGTGAAGATGGCCTGGTCCATCATGAGCAAGAGGATCACGGCCGTCGGCGCGATGCCGACCTGCGCCGCCAGCTTCGGCAGATAGATCACATAAGTGGTCCAGCCCAGTGTGAACACGAGCTGCAAAAATGCGAGATAGACGCCGGCGCGATTGCCGCTTCCGGTGGTTTCCGCGGTAAACTCGGTTGTGGCCATGCGGGCAGCATAAATCAGACCAAGACAGGCGAAAATACGACAATTCTGGCTTAGCTAGCCTTGCGAAACGTCAAATTGATGCGCTGGCGGCCGAGCAACGCGTGCTCGCCATCGGCGAGTGGCGCGACGCCGTGAAAGACAAGCCGCGACGGGCCGCCCCAGACCACGACGTCGCCATGCTCCAAACGGTAGCGCGCGGTCTTGTCAGCGCGCTTCAAGCCGCCCCAGAGGAAGGTCGCAGGCAGTCCCAAGGACACAGAGACAATTGGCGCGTCATAATTCTTCTCGTCGCGGTCCTGGTGCAGCGACAGGCGCGTGCCGGGCTCGTAACGGTTGACCAGGCAGGCCTCGGGGCGGAAGCCCGCAAAGCCGGCTTGCGCCGCCGCCTGCCCCGCCAGCTCGCGAAAGACCGGCGGCATCTGTGGCCATGGCTGGCCGGAATCCGGATCGATCGCATCATAGCGATAGCTGGTGCGATCGCTGACCCAGCCGAGGCTGCCGCAATTGGTCATCGCCACCGACATCTGGTGTCCGCCGGGCGTGAAGAGGCGGCGGAACGGTGCCTGCTCGCTCACCCGGCTCACGGCATTGAGGAGGTCATGCTGGATCGGCCGCGCAAAACCGCGCAGCAGCAGCGCGCCCTCGCCGATCGGCTCGCGTGCCGGCAGGACCTCGGCGCTGTCAAACAAATCCGCGGTCATTTGGCATCATGGAAGATCACGCCGACGGTGTGACGACGGCCGGAGCGCAGTCGGCTCACGCCATGACGAAGGTTGACGCGATAGGTGCCGCGCGTCCCCTGCACCGGGCGGTGATGCACGGCAAACGCGACCGCGTCGCCCTGCTTGAGTGCAACCACCTCGGCGCGCGACTGCATGCGCGGGCGCTGCTCGGTCAGCACGAACTCGCCTCCCTCGAAATCGCGGTCGGGATCGGACAGGAGGATCGCGACCTGCAGTGGGAAGACGTGCTCGCCATAGAGGTCCTGATGCAGGCAATTATAATCGCCGGCCTCATATTGCAGCAGCAGCGGCGTCGGGCGGTTCTGGCCGGCCTCATGACAGCGCTTCAGGAAAGCCTGGTGGCGATCGGGATAGCGGATATCGATGCCCATTGCCTCATTCCAGCGATTGGCGATGCCTCGTAGCCGCGCGTAGAGCGCCGGGCGTAGCGAGGCGATCAGGTCCGGCAGCGGATAGGAAAAATATTTGTATTCGCCGCGGCCAAAGCCATGGCGGCCCATCACGACGCGGCTGCGGAAGTTCGCGTCATCGGGATAGAGCGCGACGATGGCGCGACATTCGTCCGGTGTAAGCAGATGCTTGAGGACCGCACAGCCCTGCGCGTCGAGATCGGTTTCGGCCTGCGCCCAGTCGATCGCGTCGACGCGGGCGGGGATGTCGGATGACGCAGCTGGGCGGATGGTTTTGGCTGTGGCTGTCATACCCACAATTTGGGATAACCGAGCCGTTTGCGCCACCCGATTTCTGGCAATTCGCCCGTCATTGCGAGCGAAGCGAAGCAATCCATAGCGCGACACGCGGAACTGTGGATTGCTTCGTCGCTTCGCTCCTCGCAATGACGATGAACTAGCCCCGCACCGGAAGCGTCGCGATGTCATACGCGTGGCGGATGGTGCGTTTCAGCACCGGGTCTTCGAGCTCGAACTCGAAGCGTTCGGCCGGGCGGATGCCGCCCTTGGCGGCGAAGGTGCCGCCGAACATCACGCAGCCGTCGGGCAGCTTGCCGCCCTCGAAACCCTTCGCCAGCAATTCCTTGACCGGCAGCATCGCATCCAGCGTGCCCTCCTGGTACAGCTCGCGCTTGCCCTTGTTCCAGGCCCAAGAGCGCAGGACCAACTTGTCCCAATGGCCGATGACGTCTTCCAGCTCCCAGAGCGTGGAAGCGACGGGCTTATCGCACATCTGCTTGGAGACGGTGACGCTGTAGCTTTCGACCTTGCGGTCGGTGTGATCGGAGCCGAGGCCGACAAAGGTGCGGCCCTGCCAGCCGATCAGAAAGAACTCGACCTCGCCCGAGGAATCCTCGCCGCAGGCCTCGATGGAATCCTCCTGGGTCAGCCGCCGCGCCGAGCAGCGGTAGTAGATCGGCGTCGTCGCCGGCCGTTTGATGCCAAGCGCCTCCAACTCGACGATATGCTTGTCTCGCGCGACGGGATCGCGCCCGGTCCAGCCGGCGATCACGGCCTGGTCGATGGCGAGCGTCAGCGGAACGGAGCCACCCTCGCGGTCGATCACGGTAAAGGTCAGATCAAACACGGATCGCTCCTTCCATTCCGGCGGCCAGCTCGAAGATGCGCCGGTCAGAGCCGCCGGTCGAGGCCAGCATCAATCCGACCGGCACCTCGCCCTCGCGATGCGCCGGCAGCGAGATGGCGCAGCCATCGATCATGTTGATCAGGGTGCAATTGCGCAACGATCGCAAATTCGCGACCGTGAACGCCTTGTCGTCGGCGAGATCGGCGATCTTGGGCGGCGTATTCGCGGTGGTCGGCAGCACCAGCGCGTCATAGGGGGCGAGCCGCAAGGCGATGCGCGCGATCAGCGAGCGCCGCGCATTGAGCAGGTCGATATATTCCGCCGCGCTGATGCCTTCGCCGCGCAGGATGCGCGTGGAAACGCGCGGATCATATTCATCGCCCTTGCTGGTCAGGAGATAGCGATGCCAGGCATAGCTCTCCGCGGCGGCAAAGCCGCCCTTGGCGTTCATCACGCCGACATCGAGGAATTCCGGCACGTCGATGTGCTCGATCAGCGCGCCCGCGCGCGACAGCGTCGCAAGCGAGCGCTCGAACGTCTTTGCAACGGTGTCGTCCAGATCATCGAGCGCGACCGTCGTCGGCACGGCAAGCCGCATGCCCTTGATCGGCCGGCGCTGGATCGCCGGCAACGGCTCGTCGGCGAGCACGGCATCGAGCGTCGCGCAGCACTGCACGGAATTGGCGAGCGGCCCAAAACTGTCGAGCGAGAACGAAAGCGGCACGCCGCCATCGAGTGGAATGCGGCGTTGGGTCGGCTTATAGCCAACGATGCCGTTATAGGCGGCAGGAATCCGGCACGAGCCGCCGGTGTCGGTGCCGAGCGCGCCATAGGCCATGCGATCGGCAATCGATACCGCCGCGCCCGAGGACGAGCCGCCGGGCACGTGACCGACGCTGCGCTGCCAGGCGCTTTTCGGCGTGCCGTAATGCGGGTTGATGCCGATGCCGGAATAGGCGAACTCGGTCATGTTGGTGCGGCCGATCACGACAAAGCCGGCGCGACGCAGCCGTGCGACCGCGGTCGCGTCCTTGTCCGCCGGCGCGGAGTCTTCCAGCGCACGGGAGCCGGCGCGGGTGACCTGCCCCCTGATGTCGAAGAGATCCTTGATCGAGACGGGGATGCCGGCGAAGCGCGTTGGCGCGGCGTGCGCCTTGCGCAAGTGGTCCATCGCATCGGCAGCTTCCAGCGCGGCGTCCTTGTCGACATGGATGAAGGTGCGCTGCCCCTCGCCCACGGGATCGGCGATCCGACCGATGCATTCCTCGACGAGTTTGCGGGCGGTGGTGCGGCCGGCTGCGAGGTCGTCGGCAAGCGCGGCAAGGGTCGGGTTCGGCATGTTGTTATTGCCTGATTATTCGTGGTGGTTACTTGTCCTGGGGCAGGACGATTTCGAGGTCGAGCAGCGCGGAGCTCAGCGACTTGCCGTGCGCGTCGAGCGCCAGCGAACGCGTCACGCCGCCCCCGAGCGTCTGGTCCATCACAAAATTCAGCGCCGCGATGTTCGGCAACTCATAACGCACCACGCTGCCTTCGACAACGCCGGCGAAATGCGCTTTCACGCGATCGGCGGTCACTTGTTCTTGCAATAAGGAAAAATGCTTGGGGTCATAGGCGATGACCGAGATGTTGGACGTGTTGCCCTTGTCGCCGGTGCGGGAATGGGCGATCTCGCGGAGCTTCATCGCTTATGCCTCGACAAAGCGCACGTGCGGTTTGGCCAGCTCGCGCGGCAGCAGCACCGAGGCGACCGCGACCACGTCGCGCGAGGATTTCCAGGCCCCGCCGCCGCCGGCCGGGCCGTTGGTGTAGAGCGTCTCGACCTCGTTGCCGATGCGCACGGCCTCACGCAGGTTCTCGGTGCGGCCGGTGACGCGGACGCGCACCTCATAAGGCTCATTGCCATGGGCCGAGACCTGCGGCCCATGCAACGCGTCCATGCCGATCAGGTCGAAGCGCAATTCGCTCGTGGAAACGCCCGTGAGCTTCAGCCGCTCGCGGACGATGTCGAGCGCCAGCCTGCCGCGCGCGAGCGCGCCGGGACCGGCATAGGAGATCTGCCCCTCGCCGATGAAACTGTCGACATAGCCGACCGAGACCTTCAGCGTATCAGTACGCTTGGTGCCGCGGCCGCCGCTGACGCGCACGCGGTCGGGCGCGATCTCCTCGACGGAGACTTGCGAGAAGTCCGCGACCACGTCAGGCTGGAAATACTTTTGGGGATCATGGACCTCGTAGAGCAACTGCTCCTTGCAGGTCTGCGCGGTCACCGCGCCGCCCGAGCCCGGCACCTTGGTGATGACGAGCGAACCATCCTCGCCGACCTCGCCGATCGGAAAGCCGAGCCGCGCCAGATCGAGAATGTCCTTATAGCCGGGGTCGGCGAAATAGCCGCCGGTGATCTGCCCGGCGCATTCGAGCAGATGGCCGGCAACGGTGCCCTGCCCCAGCAAATTCCAGTCGTCCATGGCCCAACCGAAGGCGTGGATCATGGGCGCGAGGAACAGCGCGGGATCGGAGGCGCGGCCGGTGATCACGATATCGGCGCCGGCACTGAGCGCCTCTGCCATCGGCTCGGCACCGAGATAGGCATTCGCCGAGAGCAGCTTGTTGCCAAGCTGCTTGATCGTGCCGTCGAATTCCATGATCGGCAGATCATGGGACTTGCAGGCATCCAGCACGTCGTCACCGACGATCGCGGCGATCTTCAGTTTTGACAGGCCGAGCGAACGCGCGATCTCGGCGGTCTTTCGCGCCGCCGCTTCCGGATTGGCCGCACCCATATTGGTGACGATCTTGATGCCCTTCTTGGTCCCTTTGGCGGCGCAGAGCGGCAGCACCGCGCGCATGCGCTCTTCGAGAAGTGGATCGAAGCCGCTTTCGGGATTCTTCATCCGCGCCTGCTGCGCCAGCGCCACCGTGCGCTCGCCCAGGCACTCGAACACGAGATAGTCGATGTCGCCTTTCTCGGCGAGCTCGACCGCGGGCTCGATACGGTCGCCCGAATAGCCCGCGCCAGACCCGATCCTGATCGTCCGCATCACTTCAGCCCGAAATAGGCGCGGTGCAGCTCTTCATTGCCGCTCATCTCGGCAACCGAGCCGGAGAAACGGATACGTCCGCCTTCCAGCACGAACACGCGCGTTGCGACCTGAAGGAAAGCGATATTTTGCTCGGCAATCAAGAGCGCGAGCCCCTTTCCCTGCAGGCTGGAGAGCACGCGGATGACTTCGTTCACGAACAGCGGCGACAGCCCAGCGGACGGCTCATCCATCACCAGAAGCTTCGGTTCCGCGGACAAGGCCTTGGCAATGCCGAGCATTTTGCGCTGGCCGCCCGATAGGCTCGAGGCGGGATCACGGCGTTTGTCGCGCAGCACCGGGAACAGGCCGTAGAGCTCCTCCACCCGCGCGCCGGGATTGGCATGGCCCAAGGCCTGCGCACCAACGCGGATGTTCTCCTCAATCGAGAGGTCGGGAAAGACCGCGAGTTCCGACATATAGGTCATGCCGCGCTTCATGCGCTCGGCCGAGCGCATGCGCGTGATGTCCTCGCCGCCAAGGCTGATATGACCTTGGCGGGCGTCGATCAGCCCGACCAGCGATTTCAGGAAGGTGGTCTTCCCAGCGCCATTGGCGCCCAGCAGCAGCACGGTTTCGCCCGGGCGCACATCGAGATCGACGCCCCACAGCACCTGCATGGTGCCGTAACCGGCATCGACGCGCTTGGCGTCAAGAAGCGGTTTGGCGTCCAGAAGCGACGCAGCATCAGGCGGCATGCTCGCCTCCCAGAAACACCTCGATCACCTGGGGCTCACGCACCGCGGCGGCAAGCTTGCCCTCGAAGATTTCCTTGCCGGCGTTGAGCACGATAACGCGGTCGGTGATCTGCTCGATGAAGCCCATGAGGTGCTCGACCACGATGATCGCGATGCCGGTGGCCGCCAGTCCCTTGATGCGACCCGCGATCCAGTCGAGCTCCGCCGGGTTGAGGCCGGCGGCGAGTTCGTCGAGAAGCAACAGCCGCGGGCGCGTGGCAAGCGCGCGGGTGAGATCGAGCATCTTCTGCTGCGCGCTGTTGAGATCGGCGGCGGGACGGTCGGCGACTTCGCGCAGGCGGTATTCGTCGAGCAATTCGTCAATGGTCGGTGGCGTGACCTGCGCGTAACCGTAGGACAGCGCGACCTGGATGTTTTGGCGAACGGTGAGCGACAGGAACGGCTTGGGCACCTGGAACGTGCGGTTGATGCCGCCATGCACGAGCTTGTGTGAGGCGACGCCGCCGATCGAGGCGCCGTCGAAGTCGACCTCGCCGCCATCGGGCGCATAAAGGCCGGAGATGACGTTGATCGCGGTGGTCTTGCCGGAGCCGTTGGGTCCGACGAGACCCAAAATCTCGCCGGGCACGACATGAAAGCTCAGGCCATCGAGCGCGTAAAAGCCGCCGAAGCGCTTCACGAGTTTCGAGACATTGAGAATGGGCTTTGCGTCAGGGGACATTGATGCCCCTCCGCGTTGCGAGCGACACGAGACCAGCCGGCAGGAACAGCACCAGCCCCATGATCAAGAGGCCATAGATGAGCTGGAAATATTGCGGCGTGGTGAAGCCGATCAAATTGTAGATGCCGTAGAGGATCAGCACGCCCAGGATCGGGCCGGTGATGGTGGCGACGCCGCCGAACAGCGCGAACACGATGGCGAAGATCGAGAAATCGCCGGAGAAGACGTTGTCGGGATAGAACACCGAGACGTACCAGGCATAGATGCCGCCCGCGAGGCCCGCGACCAGCGCGGATGCCAGCCAGGCGATCACGCGCATCTTGACCACGTTGACGCCGGCCATCGAGGCCGAGACCGCGTCCTCGCGCACCGCCTGCAAGGCGAGACCGAAGGCGGAGTTCTTCAGATAGATCACGCCACCGACCGTCAACGCGAGCACGACCAGCGCCGCATAATAGGCACCAGTCGGATTGAAGGTGCCGGTGAGCGACACGCCGTACGGTCCCTTGGTGATGCCCTCCAGCGCCGGGTTGGCGATGAGATGCAGCACCGCGAGCGACGCCGCGAGATTGGCGATGGCAAAATAGGCGCCGGATAGCCGCAGCAGCGGCGTCAGCAACAGCCCGAGCGCGACGCCGACGAGGCCGCCGACCAGCACCGCGGCGATCGCGGGCATCTGCAGATGCATCACCATGACGGCGAAGCCATAGGCGCCGGCGCCGAAAAAGCCGACATAGCCGAACGGAAGATAGCCGGTGAAACCATAGATGATGTTCACGCCCTGGGCGAGGATCAGGAAGATCACGAAGTTGAACAGCAGCAGATGGTTTTGATAGACGCCGGGCGCCACCGCGAACAGGGCGACGAGCGGGACGAGAACGAACAGCGTGTGCTTCAGCGCATCAGGCAACGCGCACCCGCCTTCCGAGCAGGCCGCTCGGACGCAACAACAGGATCAGGATCAGGAGCACGTAAGGCAAGAGGTCGGCCCAGGAGCTGAGATAAGTCTGCACCAACATGTAGAAGACACCGTAGACAACGCCGCCAAGCGCGGTGCCGAGGGGGTTGCCGAGCGAGCCCAGCACGACAATCGCAAAAGAAGTGACGGTCGCATCCGCGCCGAAGGCCGGCGTCACCGAGCCGAACATGAAGGGCGCGAACACACCGGCAACAGCCGCAAGCCCAAGGCCGATGCCGAAGGCCGCCGCCGAAACGCGGTCGACATCGATGCCGGTGGCAAGCGCCTCATCGCGCCGCGACATCACCGCGCGCGTCAGGGTGCCGAGACGGGTGCGGTAAAGGTAGATATAGACCAGCGCGATCGCGACCAGGCTGGTTGCTGCCGCGATGACCCAGGGTGCCGGAAAGCCCTGGCCCAAAATCTGGATCGGCCCTGCTCCGCCGGCCTTGCCGCCGAACCATTTCACCTTGATGGTCGTGAACACGGTGCCGAGCAGCCGGCTCTGGATCGAGCGCTCGCTGGTGCCGGCAAAGATCGTGGTGATGGCCTCGATCACCTGCGACAGGCCAAAGAACAGGATGATCGACAGCATTTCCGGATTGGCCGAGCCCTGCAGCCGCGGCACCAGCACCCAGTAAAGCAAGAGCCCTGCGAGCACGAAGATGACGAAGGCAAGCGGCACCGCGAACAGGGGATCGATACCGAAGATACCGACCACGCCGACCGCAATGAACGCGCCCAGCATCAGCATGTCGCCATGCGCCAGATTGACGATGCGCATGACGCCGAACACGAGATTGAGGCCGATGCCGACCAGGCTGAAATAAAGCCCGAACAGCACGCCGGCGACGAGCGCGTAGGTCATGATCTGCGTCCGCCGCCGTAGATCTCGTTAGGCCCCGCTCCCCCCATCACGGCGCCGGATAGACCGGTTTGCCGGTGGCGGTCTCGTGCGGATAGATCGAGATGAACTTGATGTGCTCGTGCTCGTCGACCGCGAGTTGGCCGAGCGGCGTCAGCTCGCCGATCTGGCCGCCCATGTCATCGAGCGCAAAGGTGCCGTCGAGCGTCTTGAGCTCGCCGTTGAGCGAGAACACCGCGCGGCGCAGCTCCATCTGATCGAGGCTGGTCGCCACCGACAGCGTCTTCTCGATCACGAGCGCCGTGGTGTAGCCGGCGACCGCGTTGAAGCCGAACTCCATCTTGCCGTCGTTATATTTCTTTTCCCAGGCGGTGCGGAAATCCTTCATGTTCATCCCGAAATTAGTGGGATAATCCAGTTCCGACGGCGGCACATAGGTCCAGACGTGCTCCAGCCCCTTGGCGCCGACGTTCTTTTCCAAGAGCTCGGTCTCGAGGCCGGCATAGATCGAGAACAGCATCTTGAACTTGATGCCGACGTCCTGGACGTTGCGCAGGAAAGCGATGTCGTTCGGCGCGTAACCGAAATGAATCACCGCGTCCGGATTGGTGTTGTTGATGTTGTTGATGATGACATTGTAGTTCGTGGTCTCGGTCGGAACGCCCTGGTCGTAGACGATCTCGATCGGCGCGCCGGAATCCTTGACGAATTTGCGGAAGGCGTTGGCCTGGGTGCCCGTGAACTCGTTGGTGGCATAGAGGATCGCGATCTTCTTGATGCCGAGACCCGGACCATCGTGGCTGATGAAATCGGCGATCGGCTTCGGCCAGACCGTCGAGACCGGGTCGGCCATCAGCGCGATATAGGGATTGTCCTTGGAGAAGAAGCTCGCGCCGGTGCCGGTCTGGTCGAACAGGAAGAATTTGTGGTCGCGCGCGATCGCAACCGCCGGCGCCGTCAGCACCGAACCGGAATCGGCGACCAGCAGGTCGACCTTATCCTGGGTGATGAGCTGGTTATAAAGGGTCGAGGCGGTCGCGGTGTTGCTCTGGTCGTCGTAGGAGACGAGCTTGATCGGGATCTTCTTGTCGAAGGCCTTCACATAGACGCCACCATCGGCGTTCTTCTGCTCGACCCACAATTTCAGCGAGCTGTAGACCGGCATCGAGATCGAGGCGAAGCGGCCGGCTGACGCGTAAAGCGTACCGATCTTGATCTCCGACGGCGCGTCCGCGGCAAACGCCTGCGTCGCGATTGCGAGGCTTGCGGCCAATGCCGCGCCTACCACCCTGAACATCGAATTCCTCCCGAATTTCTTGAGCGTTCTGGGGTCCTTCTACGCGGGCCATCCGGGCGACACAAGCGCCCCCACCTCATCCATTGTGCGGGTGGCGGAATACGCGGCATGCGCTGCGCGAGGTGGACCGTTGACGGCTGACGGGCAAATGTCGCATCAAAGATTTCAAGAAGATCGGGAGGAAAGAAACGATATGGCCGAGCCCGCCCGTGCGAAACCCAAACCGACACCGGAGACCCAGCATTTCTGGGATGGCACGCAGGCGGGCGAATTGCGCCTGCAGCGCTGCGACGCATGCGCGCATGTCTATTTTCCGCCGCGGCCGTTCTGTCCCTCCTGCGCCTCGCGCAAGGTCTCGATCTTCAAGGCGAGCGGCAAGGGCAAGCTCTACAGCTATGTCATCAACCATCGCCCCGCCGCGCCCGGCTTCACGCCACCCTACTCCATTGCCGTCGTCGAGCTCGACGAGGGCCCGCGGATGATGACCAACATCGTCGACTGCCCGCAGACGCCGGAGGCGCTCGTGTTGGATATGAACGTCGAAGTCAAATTCGAAAAACTCGACGACAAGATCACCCTTCCCTTGTTCCGTCCAGCGAAGGGGTAACATCATGCGAAGGAACCAGGTTGCCGTTGTCGGCGCAGCCGAGACCACCGAGCTTGGCGTCATCCCCACCATGTCGCAGATCCAGCTCCATGCGGATGCGGCGCTGAATGCGATTGCCGATGCCGGACTGAAACTGTCCGACATCGACGGCTTTGCCACCGCGGTCGAGACGCCGCAGCAGGTCTGCCATTATCTCGGCATCCGGCCTACCTGGGTCGACGGCACCTCCGTCGGCGGCTGCTCCTTCATGCTGCATGTTCGCCATGCGGCAGCTGCGATCGAGGCCGGTCTCTGCAAGACCGTGCTGATCACGCATGCCGAGAGCGGCAAGTCGATGATCGGCAAGCAGCCGCGCTTCACGGCGCCGGACAGCCTCAACGGCCAGTTCGAATCGCCGTTCGGCGTGTACGGACCGCCCAGCATGTTTCCGATCCCCGTGCTGCGTTACATGAAGACCCATGGCATCACCCATGAAGAGATCGCCATGGTCGCGGTGGTGCAGCGCGAATGGGCCGCGAAGAATCCGCGCGCCAGCATGAAGGATCCGATCACGGTCGCCGACGTGCTCAATTCGCGGATGATCGCCTATCCGTTCCGTCTGCTGCAATGCTGCCTCGTCACCGACGGTGGCGGCGCGCTGATCCTCACTTCCGCCGACCGCGCCAAGGATTTTCCAAGGAAGCCGGTCTACATTCTCGGCACCGGCGAGAGCGTGGAAACGCCGATGGTCAGCCAGATGGAGACCTTCAACTCCTCACGCGCCTTCAAGGTCGCAGGCCCCCTCGCCTTCAAGGAGGCCGGCATCACCCACGGGGACGTCGATCATCTGATGATCTACGACGCCTTTGCGCATCTGCCGCTGTTCGGCCTCGGCGATCTCGGCTTCATGCCGCATGAGGAGACAGGCAAGTTCATCGCTGCCGGCAATACGCGGCCGGGCGGCAAGCTGCCGCTCAACACCAATGGCGGCGGTCTGTCCTACATGCATTCGGGCATGTACGGCATGTATGCGCTGCAGGAAAGCGTGCGCCAGATGCGCGGCATCGCGCCGGCGCAGGTGAAGGATGCCAAGATTTCGGTATGCCACGGCGTCGGCGGCATGTTCGCGGCGAGCGGGACGATCGTGTTTACAAACGAGAGGTAGCAGCTACTCGTCATTCCGGGGCGGCGCGGAGCGACGAGCCCGGAATCCATAACCACCATCGTGAGTATGGATTCCGGGCCTGCGCCTCCGGCGCATCCCGGAATGACGACCAAACAAAGGGAGGCAACCATGGCCAAATCACTCGACGGCAAATCCATCATCGTCACTGGCGCGGGCCGTGGCATCGGGCGCGAGATTGCGCTGCTCTGCGCCGCCGAGGGTGCGAAGGTCGTGGTCAACGATCCCGGCGGCGCGTCGGATGGTTCGGGCACGAGCGCCGCACCTGCCGAGGAAGTGGTGGAAGAGATCAAGAAGCGCGGCGGCATCGCGGTTGCCAATTTCGAGACGGTCGCCGAAGCGATCCCGGCGAGCCGCATCGTCAAGGCGGCGACCGATCATTTCGGCAAGCTCGACGGCGTGGTGAATAACGCCGGCATCCTGCGCGACATGATCTTCCACCGCATGAGCGTGGAAGCCTTCGAGGCCGTCATCAAGGTGCATCTGATGGGCTCGTTCTACGTCTCGCACGCGGCGGCCCGGCTGTTCCGCGAGCAGGAGAGCGGTTCCTTCGTGCACTTCACCTCCACCTCCGGCCTCGTCGGCAATTTCGGCCAGGCCAACTATGCCGCGGCAAAGCTCGGCATCGTGGGGCTGTCGAAATCGATCGCGCTCGACATGAACCGTTTCAATGTCCGCTCGAACTGCATCTCGCCTTTCGCCTGGAGCCGGATGATTGGAACTATTCCGACCGAGACAGATGCCGAGAAGGCCCGGGTCGAGAAAATCAAGCAGATGGGACCGGAGAAGATCGCGCCTGTCGTGGCCTATCTGCTCGGCGACGCGTCCAAGGACGTCACCGGGCAGATCTTTGGCGTGCGCATGAACGAGATTTTCCTGTTCAGCCAGAACCGTCCCGTGCGCTCTGTGCAGCGCAGCGAAGGCTGGACGCCGCAGACCGTCGCGGAACATGCGATGCCGGCGCTGAAGCCGTCGTTCTACAAGCTCGACCGTTCCGCCGATATCTTCAGCTGGGACCCGCTCTAGCGTTATCGCCCACAAAATCGGCAACACAATCCGTTCCATCAGAGGTTGCCGCCCGCTTTATGCCGGATTGCGGGCTGATGATCTCCTCCCAACAAAAACCAAAGGGAGGAAACCATGACAACTCCACTGACCTTTCCCGATCATCTCGACAAAGCCTTTGACCGCCGTAACATCCTGAAGGGTGCGGCGGCACTGGCGGCGACTGCGGCAACCGTGTCGCAGGCCTCGGCCCGCGACTATGGGCCGAACGCCGAGCCCGAGCGCTATCCTGATGCCGACTTTCTCGTGAACGATCCGAAGCGCTTCAAGGCCAAGGTCGGCAACACCACGATCAAGCGTCTCTATACCGGCTGCCTCTGGGCAGAGGGACCGGCCTGGAACGCGCAAGGACAATACCTCGTCTGGAGCGACATTCCCGCCAACCGGCAGCTCCGCTATCTCGACGACGACGGCCATATCTCCGAGCAGTTCCATAAGCCGTCGAACGAAGCCAATGGCTCGACCTTCGATTTCGAGGGCCGCCAGATCACCGCCGAACGGACGCGGCTGGTGCGCTATGAGCACAACGGCACGGTGACGACGCTGGCCGAGCAGGTCAACGGCAAGCCGGTGAACGGGCCCAACGACATGGTCGTGCATCCCAATGACGGCTCGATCTGGTTCACCGATCCCGGCTATGGCGCGGTCTCAATCTACGAGGGCCAGCGCGCCAACACCGGCTCGGTGCAGCCCTACCAGAAGGAAGCGGTGTACCGGGTCGATGCAAAGACCGGCAACATCACCAAGGTCTGCGACGAGCCGTTCAAGCCCAACGGTATCGCCTTCAGCCACGACTACAAGAAGGTCTATGTTTGCGACACCGGCATCACGCACTACCCGCAGGCCAAGAACATCGTCTGGCAGTACGATCTCAACGGCGACAAGCTTTCCAACCCGCGCACGCTGATCGACATGACGCTGAACGGCAAGTCGGGCTTCCCCGATGGCCTTCGCGTCGACATCGACGGCAATATCTGGGTCGGCGCCGGATGGGTCGGCCCCGGCTATGACGGCGTGCAGGTATTTGCACCGGACGGCGATCGCATCGCGCAGATCCTCCTGCCCGAGACCTGCGCCAATCTCACCTTCGGCGGCAAGAAGCGCAACCGGCTCTTCATGACGGCGAGCCAGTCGCTTTATTCGGTCTATGTGGAGACGATGGGCGCGCATAACTGCTAGCGAATAGCGAATAGAGAGTGGCGAATAGAAAACCCTATTCGCTATTCGCCACTCACAATTCGCTTTTCACCCGGTATTCCTTAGCCCCGCCGAAATCCCGTTGATCGTCAGCTGTATCCCCCGCAGCACCTGCTCATCCGGGTTCTGCGCGCGGTGCTCCTTCAACAACTCCACCTGCACATGATTGAGCGGATCGAGATAGGGGAAGCGATGGCGCACCGAGCGCTCGAGCAGCGGGTTGCCCTGCAACAGCCGGTCCTGCCCCATGATGTCCAAGAGCGTCTCGATCACGAGATGCCATTCGCGGCGGATACGGCCGAAGATGCGCTCGCGCAAGGCTTCGTCGGGCACCAGTTCGGCATAGCGCGAGGCGATCGCGATCGAGCTTTTCGCCAGCACCATGTCCATGTTCGACAGCAGCATGCGGAAGAACGGCCATTCCTTGTAAAGCTCTTTCAGGAACGGCATGCCCTGCTCGGGATGCTCCGCGATCCAGGTCTCCACCGCGCTGCCAAAGCCATACCAGCCCGGCAGCATCAGCCGGCATTGCGCCCAGGAGAACACCCAGGGGATCGCGCGCAGATCCTCGATCGCGCGGGTTTTCTTGCGTGACGCCGGACGGCTACCGATGTTGAGCGTCGCGATCTCGTTGATGACGGTCGAGTTCCAGAAATAGTCGACAAAGCCGTCGGTCTCGTAGACGAGGCCGCGATAGGCCTTGAAGGCGAGATCGGACAATTGATCCATCGCGGTCAGGTATTCGCGCTTCGGCGCCGGCTGCCGCGGATGCAGCAGGCTCGCTTCCATAGTGGCGGCGGCTAGGATTTCCAGATTGCTGCGGCCGACCTCGGCGTTGGAATATTTCGACGAGATGATCTCGCCCTGCTCGGTGATACGGATTTGGCCGTTCACCGCCCCGCCTGGCTGCGCGATGATGGCGTCATAGCTCGGCCCACCGCCACGGCCGACCGAGCCGCCGCGGCCGTGGAAGAGCCGCAGCCGCACGCTGTGGCGCTCGAACACTTCGACGAGCTGGATCTCGGCCTTGTAGAGCTCCCAACCCGAAGTGACGAAGCCGCCATCCTTGTTGCTGTCGGAATAACCGAGCATGACTTCCTGCACCGAGCCGCGGCTATCGACGAATTTCCGGTAGTCGTGCAGCGACAGCATCCGGTCCATGATGCTGGCACAGGCCTGCAGATCCTCGATGGTCTCGAACAGCGGCACGATGTTGATGGCGCTGCGCCCCGACGGATTGATGAGGCCGACTTCTTTCAAGAGCAGCGCGACCTCGAGCATGTCGGACATGCCCTGGCACATCGAGATGATGCATTGGGGAATGACGTCATCGCCGAATTTGGCGTGGGCTTCGGCGGCGGCGCGGAACACGGCAAGCTCGCCAACCGTCTCCTCGCTGTATTTCACGAAAGACGACGCCAGCGGTCGTGAATTGCGGAGCTCGCTCGATAGCAGCGCCACGCGGGCGTCTTCGCTGAGCGCCAGATACGACATGCCGGGCATCGCCGCATCGAGCAGCTCGGCGACGGTGCGCTCATGCACGGCGGAATTCTGCCGGATATCGAGGCGAGCGAGATGGAAACCGAAGCAATCGACCGCGCGCCGCAATAGCCGCAGCCGGCCGCGCGAAATCACCCGCGCATTGTTCGAAATCAGCGAGCGATCGAGCACGTCGAGATCGGCCTGCAACTCCCTGACGCTGGTGTAAGGCTCGGCCTTGCCCACCGGCCGCCGGATGATTTCGACATCGAGCCGCTCGGCGGTCGCCGTCAGCCGCGCGTAGATGCCGGAGACGGCAAGACGATACGGCTCAGCGCTGCGGTGCGGCGAGGTATCGGGCGAACGCTCCGCCAAGGTCCGCAGCTCCTCGGAAACGTCGGCGAGATGCGCCGAGATCGAGAGTTCGGCACCAAGCACGTGCAGCTCTTCCAGATAATATTGCAGCACCCGGCTCGACTGCAGCTTGAGCGTGCCGCGCATGACGTCGGCGGTGACGAAGGGATTGCCGTCGCGGTCGCCGCCGATCCAGCTCCCCATCCGCAGGAAGGAAGCGATCTCGCTCGCTTCCGCCTCGCCGACATTGAGCCGGTCTTCCAGCGCGCAGATCAGCCGCGGCACTTCGCTCAGAAACGTGTAGTCGTAGAAGGAAAGGCCGTTGGCGACCTCGTCGAGCACCGTGAGTTTCGTACGGCGCAAGAGGTTGGTCTGCCACAGTGTCAGCACCGCGCGACGCAATTGCTCGTCGCTCGCTTCCGCCTCCTCCGGGGTAAGCTGCACCCGTTCGCGGCGGTCGAGGAGCTGCGCGACCTCCATCTCGCGGTCCATCGTGCTCTTGCGGCGGACCTCGGTCGGATGCGCCGTCAGTACCGGGCTGACGAGAGCGTTCTTGAAGAACGTCTTCAAATCGGCGTTGGAGATGCCAGCCGACTGCGCCAGCGCCACGGTGTCAGCGAGCGCGCCCGCCCGTGGCGCGCCCCTGGCGGCCGAGCGCGTGCGCATCTGGCGGATCGTGTTCTGGTCCTCGGCGATATTGGCCAGGTGGGAGAAATAGCTGAAGGCGCGCACGATGCGCACGGTCTCGGAGATCGACATGCTGTCGAGGATCTGTTCGAGCTCGCTCCGCGCCAGGCGGTCCTCGTCGCGATGAAAGCGGATCGAGGTCTGGCGGATGCGCTCGACCAGGTCGAACACGTCAGCGCCCTCCTGGTCGCGCACGGTGTCGCCGAGGATGCGGCCAAGCAACCGGATGTCGTTGCGCAGCCGGGTGTCCTCCTCCAGCGCCTGCACGTCATCGGCCCGGTTGGGCCGCAGTTCGGCGTCGGAAGGCATGGTCTGAAGGGACATGGCGCTACACTCCAGAAGCTGCCCGGCAAGATCAGGAGTGTGCAATTTTTTTGCCGCAGCGCAAGATGAAGATGGAGGCGATTGGTGCCGGCCAGACAGGATAACGGAAACGTGGTCTTTCGCCTCGCGGCGCAGGGCGTCCGAGCTTTATGAATTATCCATCCCTCCCAATGAGAGGGCGCAGGGAAGACCGGATGCTGGTTGCACCCGTGGAATGCGCAGAAAAATGACCACAGGTTCAACCGGAGCGACCCGGCCTTCCCTGCGCGATTGGTTTACGGCGTATACGTGCTCTCCTCGGCGTGCCGGGCTTTCTAGCCACCGTCGCCTGCCTGGCCCAAAGACCTTGCAAGCTTGATCCCAGCGTCGGGGGATCGGGACCACACGATTTTGCCGTCCGCCTCGACCGTGCTCGTCAGTCACAGCCTCAGCGTCCATCGCCTCCCGCCTCAACGTCCGTGACGACGCGTCCGCCCCTCTTGGCCGAGCCGGGATGGCGCATAACAAATCATATTATTCCGAAAATCG